>Ga0102925_1000090_pt1 | contig 42933 bp, 45 predicted proteins | sample SalPonR1_A_D1_MG_FD_78216 | JGI IMG/M metagenome (GOLD analysis project Ga0102925, IMG submission 78216) | Salt pond soil microbial communities from South San Francisco under conditions of wetland restoration - Salt Pond MetaG R1_A_D1_MG | ecosystem: Environmental > Aquatic > Marine > Intertidal...
CCCGCCCGAGAGCCACGCCAGGATCGCCGTCATCTCGAACGACAGCGGCGGTTTGACCTCCCAGAGGTCGAGGTACAACCGGTCACCACGGGCGATTCGCCAGCCGAAAAACTCGAAGATGCGCGAGTCCCGCGTTGGCGGCCAGCCCGGTCGGGAGAGCACGCGATAGGCACCGAGCGCCTGGGCGACCGTCGCGATCAGGGCGAGAACCGTGAGCGGACGCTCGCCGACGGCGGACCGGACGCCGTCGCGGCGATCGTGAATCGACTTCGCGACGCTCTCGGCGAACATCGCCATCGGTTACGAGAACGACAGGAAGGGGAAAAAGGTCTTCGCGCCCCCCGTTCGTAAGGCCCGTCCGGCCAAACTCACGGCAGTCGCGAGACGCAGTTCCAGCAGTACCGGTATTCGCACTCGTTGACCGCACCACAGCACTCGCACTGGACCGCGCGGTCGCAGTCCAGGTCGAGGTTCGGATCACTCCCGGTTGCGTCCACCCTGGCCCCCGGCGTCGGCTGGGGGTGGCCGTCGGGTCCGTCCGGTCCCGTGGTCGGTTTCGGGGACGCCACGGCGTCGTGGTACAGGCGGAGGGCGACGAAACACACGTAGCTCCCCACGAGCCCGACCGCGAACAGGAGTTCGAATTGATCGACCATGGCTGGATAGTTCGGGGCCTTCGACCCCGTCCGTCGGCAGTTCGGCTGGATCGAGCCGTACGATTCGCTCGACGACTAGTAATACTCGTCACTCGGACAAAACCTGCTAGCCTTCCATTTGAGGTGCCTGACGGCGCGCCGGCAAGCGTGGACGTGGGCACGATCAGCGTCCCTCGACGGCCCTCACACGCCCGGGACGGGACCCTTATCGGACTGGGCGACCGAATGCCGTCGTGGACGAACTACTCACCCTCGAACCCGGGGACCGACTCGTCGTCGTCGGCGTCGGGTCCGATTTGCGGGGCGACGACGCGGCCGGCGTGCTGATCGCGCGTCGCCTGGCCGAGCAGGAATCCGACCGCCTGCGCGTCGTCGAGGGCGGCACCGCGCCGGAGAACTACACCTCCGTCGTGAAGGCCTTCGACCCGGATCACGTCCTCCTCGTGGACGCCGTCGAGTTCGGCGGCGATCCGGGCGAGTTCAAGCCCGTCGACCCCGAGGCTCTCGCACAGACGTCCTTCTCCTCGCACGCCTACCCGCTCACGCTGCTCACCGACTACCTCGAGCGCGAGACTGGTGCGACGATCACGATGCTGGGGATCCAGCCGGCGTCGATCGACGAGTCCGAGGATCTCTCTCCGGCAGTGGAAACGGCTATCGAACGGGTCGTCGAAGAAATCGCCACGGCCCTGTCTCGATCGGAGCGGTCGTGAAAATCGCCACGGCCCTGTCCCGATCGGCCATCGTGACCCGGCACCCCCGTGCACTCGTCACGACGGGCGATCGATGACGTGACTGCTACTCGTCAGCGCTCGAACCCGTACTCTTCGACGAAGTTCTCCTTGTTGCCGCTGGCGAGTTCGAAGTCCTGGCCCGACACGATGGCGTCCGGCGGGCAGGCTTCGGTGCACTGCCCGCAGTACAGACACCGCGAGATGTCGTAGCGCCAGACGAACCGCTCGCCGTCGTTCTCGGTCTCGATGGCGTCGGCCGGGCAGACCCGTTCGCAGAGGCCACAGCCGGTACAGGGGTCGGCCTCGTACTCGATCTTGCCCCGGAACCGGTCCGCCAGATCGGCCTCCTCGTGGGGGTACTTGACCGTCGCTCGTTCCTTGCCGAGCGTCCTGAGCGCTTCCGGAATGACGCGTCCTGGGATTCCTTTCATGGTTACAGCCCTCCGATTCCGGCCGAAGCGGCGGCGATGACGATCAACAGCTGTACGATGGCGATTCCGACGGCCCACTTGTAAAACACGCCGACGGACTGCTCGATCCTGACGCGGGCGAACGCCGCCTTGACGACCGTCAGCAGGACGACCACGAACAGGACCTTCAGCGCGAAGGCGACGAACCCGCCGACCGGGCCGGCGATTCCGTACAGCGGTGCGGTCCCGCCGAGGAACAGCGCCGAGAGGAAGCCCGCGCCGACCACGAACTCGATGTCCTTGGTCATGTGGAACAGTGCGAGCTTGCGCCCGGAGTACTCCACGAGCGCCCCGCCGACGATCTCGGATTCGGCCTCGGGCGCGTCGAAGGGGACGCGCTCGAGTTTCGCCTGCAGGGAGAGCAGCCCGACGAAAAAGCCGGGCAGGAGCAACACCAGCGCGAGCGGGCTCTCGGCGAGCGTGGTCATCACGGTCGAGATCTCCCACGACTGGGCCGCCATCGCGGGCGCGAGGCAGGCGAGGAAAAAGGGCACCTCGTAGCCGAACAGCTGTGTCAGCGTCCGGAGCGTGCCCACGTCGCTGAAGCGGTTCCGGGAGTGCCACCCGCCGAAGAACAGCGCGAACGACGGGATCGACAGCAGGAAGAGGACGACGACGAGGTCGCCCTGGAAGGCGAAGGCGGCCTCCGCGCCCCAGACCGGGACGTAGAGGATCGCCGTCAGTACGCCCGCCAGGCCGAACAGCGGAGCGACCACGAAGACGTCCCGTTCGGCCGCCTCGGGGACGATGCTCTCCTTCGAGAGCAGCTTCAGGAAGTCCGCGAACGGCTGGACGGCCGGCGGGCCGACCCGGTTTTGCACCTTCGCGTAGAGCTTGCGGTCGACGTACTGCACGGCCATCCCGGCCGTCGAGAGGAACAGGAACCCGGGGAAGACCAGCAGGTACACCAGATCCATTGCAAAGCTCACGTCAGTTCACCTCCTGGCCGTACCAGTCTTTTGCGTAATCGCTCAGATCATCGAGGCTGAGTTTCCGGTCGCCACCATCGATCGAGACGGCGGCGTCGCCGGTCACCTCGACGCCGATGCGTGCGGTACAGCTGATACAGGGGTCGATCCCGGCGACGATCATCGGGGTGTCCGCGATGTAACTGCCCTTGAGGCCCTCGACGACCGTCGGCCAGTTGGCCATCGTGGGCGCGCGGACCTTCACGCGCTCCGGTGTATCGGTACCGTCGCTTTTCACGTAGTGGAGGTCCTCGCCGCGGGGTGCCTCGTACCGGCTGATGGCCTCGCCCTCCTCGACCATGTTCGAGAGGGTGTGGGTCGGCCGGTTCGCACCGGTGATGTCGCCCTCCGGCATGTCGTCGAGCACCTGCTCGACGATCTTGCAGCTCTCGACGATCTCCTCGAGGCGGACGATCACCCGTGCGAGCAGGTCGCCGTCCGTGTGGGTGATGACGTCGAAATCGAGTTGGTCGTAGGCCGCGTACGGGTCCTCCTTGCGCACGTCGGTGGGGACGCCGGAGGCCCGGGCGGTCGGCCCGACGGCACACAGTTCGCTCGCGGTTTCACGCGAGATGACGCCCACGTCCTCACACCGCATCAGGACCGTCTCTTCCTCGGGGACGACCTCGGCGTAGTACGCCGCGCGCTCCTTGACCTCCTCGAGGTTCTCCCGGAGCATCGGGAACTGGTCCTCCTCGACGTCCTCGCGGACGCCGCCGAGCGTGTTGATGGCGTAGTGGACGCGGTTGCCGGTGAGTTCCTCCAGCGAGTCGAGCACGAGTTCGCGGTCGCGCCAGGCGTAGTGCCAGAGCGTGTCGAAGCCCATCTCGTGGCCGCCCACGCCCAGCCACAGCAGGTGGCTGTGCAGGCGCTCGAGTTCGCCGATCAGGGTTCTGATGTATTTCGCGCGATCCGGCACCTCGACGTCCATCAGTTCCTCGACGGCCTGCACGTAGGCCGTGGTGTGGCTGTGCGAGCAGATCCCGCAGATCCGCTCGAGGAGGTAGATGTTCTGGAGGTAGTCCTTGCGCTGGGCGGCCTCCTCCATGCCACGGTGGTTGTACGACAGCGTGAGGTCGGCGCCCGTGATCTCCTCGCCGTCGACGTCGAGCATGAAGTTGGCTGGCTCCTTCAGCGACGGGTGCTGTGGGCCGACCGGGATGCGCTCGTCGGATCCACCCGACATCAGTCGTCCACCTCCGCTTCGTCGGGCTCCTCGTCCTTCAGGAGCGGCGGCGCCTCGTCTTCGCCCCAATCGTCGGGGAGGAGGAGTTGGTCGGGGTTGGGATGGCCCTCGAACTCGACGCCGAGGATGTCGATGATCTCTCGCTCGTACAGGGCCGCCCCGGGGACGACGTCGGTGATCGAGTCGATCCGCGGGGTGCCCTTGGGGACGAAGGTGCGGACGGTGACCATGTTCGCGTCGCCGAGGTCACCGTCGCCCTGCTCCTCGCCGTACTGGAGCATGTGATACAGCAGTTCCACGTCGGTACCGTCGTCCCGTCCCGTGATCGTCGAGAGGTGCTTGATCCCCTCGCCGGTGAGGTACTCCATGATCTCGACGATCCGGTCCGGGTCCTCCAGGACGACCTCGATCCGACGCGGTCGTCCACGCCGGGTCTCCGTGATGAGGTCGCCGATGTCGTCTTCGATTTGCGCTTTGAGTTCGTCTGCGTCCATCTAATCACCTCCTGCTGTCGGTTCCTCGACTGCCGGTTCGGTCTCGGCGGTCGGCGGTTCCGTCCCGCCGAGTTCGGCCTCCTCCGGTTCGCCCTCGAGGAGTTTGACGACGCCGTCGATGATCGCCTCGGGGTTCGCCGAGCAGCCCGGGATGTACATGTCGACCGGGACGACCTGGTCGATGCCGCCCAGGCAGTTGTAGTGGTCGTGGAAGACCCCGCCCGAGCAGGCACAGGTCCCGACGGCGATCACGAACCGTGGCTCCGGCATCTGTTCGTAGATCCGTTCCAGGCGGGGTGCCATCTGACGGGTGACCGGCCCGGTACACAGCAACACGTCCGCGTGTCGCGGCGTCCCTTCCTGCTTGATGCCGAACCGCTCGATGTCGTACCGGGGCATCAGCGCGTCGACGATCTCGATGTCGCACCCGTTGCAACTCCCGCAGTTCATGTGCAGGACCCACGGCGACTGCTTGCGGGCCCAGTCGATGAGCTTGGACATTATGGAAACCCTCCGTTTTGTGGTGGTTGGTTTGCGGGTGTCATGGTTCGAGACCGGCCTTCAGCAGTGCGAACAGCGACAGGCCGACGACCCCCAGCAACGTCACGCCCAGCGCGGCCGTTCCGTCGGCTCCGCTCGTCGGCATCGTCGCGATCAGCAACACTGCCATGTGAATAATCGTGAATCCGATCCCCACGTGGTACAGTTTGTATCTCGGCTGGGTGCGCGTTCCGACGAGGTCCTCGCCGCAGGCGTAGGCCCTCCTGAACGCCCCGTCGCCGCTCCGTTCGTCCGCGATGGCAACCCCGACGCGATCGATTACCGCACCGACCAGTAAGAAGACGAGAAAGGCGATCGGGGGTGCCAGAATCAGTTGATTGGCCATGGCTCTCCGATTGTCCCTAGTGCGAGAATTTCAATAAGGTACTTCCCTTCATTTAGAGACTGTTTTAATGAGCGCTATCGAATTATTCTCTCAGACAGATATGTGTGGATCGCGAAAGACTGTGACCTCTGACCCGCTCCTGTGGTGTGGTAATTGCTCGCAATCAGGACGAAAACCGGGGCGGATCCGGGGGAATTACCTGAGGAATTATGATTATTGATCCCGACTCGAAACGCCCGGCGGATCGTATCCGGATCCAGTCACGTTCGTCGCGTGACGGGGGGTCGAGGCCGCCGAGGGGTCGGCGGTCCCGTGGTCCCGATCAGACCAGCAACACTGCGATCCCGATCAGGAACGCCAGGACGACCCCGACCGTGTTGTAGTTGAGGTCGCCCGTCTGGCTCCGGCGCACGACGCCACAGACGTCCCGGTACAGGTCGACGAACCGGAGGTACAGCCCGTTGATGCCGTACCGCTGCTCCAGGATCCGCGGGATAGCCGCGGGTGCAGCGTCGTAGATCGACTTCCGGTAGCGGAACCCGGCGTACCCGAAAGCCAGGATGCCGACGGTCAGCGCGATCGTTTCGATCGTCGCGACGTGTTCGACGAGGCCGCCGAGGTCGTAGGCGTGGACGTCGAGTGCTGCCGGGTAGGACCGCTCCAGCGCGTGGGAGAACTGGTCGACCGCCAGCCACGAGGTGGCCGTCAGCGCCGCCAGGACGACCAGCGGGAGCTTCATCGCCAGCGGCGACTCCTCGACCTCCTTCTCGGGTTCGCCGCGGAACACGAAGTGGTAGATGCGGATCGAGTAGACGACCGTGAGCACGGCCGTGATCGCGAGCACGACGAACGCGACCTGTTCGAGCGCGTCGCCGGCCCGTCCGGCACCCAGGATCAGTTCCTTGCTCCAGAACCCGTTGAACCCGGGGAACCCGATCAGGCCCAGCAGGCCGATCAGGAACGTGAGGTTCGTGATCGGCATCTGGTCGAAGTTCGCGACGCCCGCGTTCTCGCGCATGTCCACGTGCTTGTGGACCGTGCCGCCCAGCGCGTAGATGACCGATCCCGCGCCGAGGAACAGCAGCGCCTTGAACAGTGAGTGCGAGAGCAGGTGGAAGGTCGCCGGGAGCAGTCCGCCGACGATCCCCAGCCCGGCCATCATGTAGCCGAGCTGGCTGATGGTGCAGTACGCGAGCGCGCGCTTGAGGTCGGTCGCGTAGGTCGCCATCAGCGCCGCGAGGAACGCACTCGCGGTCCCGATCACGAGGATCGCGTCGAGCCACCACCCCATGCTGTTGAAGATCGGGAGGGTGCGCGCGATGAGGTAGATCCCGGCGTTAACCATCGCCGCGGCGTGGATGAGCGCCGTGATGGTGGTCGGGGCCTCCATCGCGTCCGGCAGCCAGACCTGCAGCGGGAACTGCGCCGACTTGCCCATCGCCGCGAGGATGAACAGCGCGCCGGCCCAGGTCAGCATCCACTGGGGCTCGATCAATCCAGCCCCGGCCTGCTCGACGATGCTCTGGATGGAGAACGTCCCCGTCGCAGCGTAGAGCAGCCCGATGCCGGCAAGCAGGCCGATGTCACCGAACCGGGTGACGATGAACGCCTTCATGCCGCCCCGGAACGACCGGGGGTCCGTCATCCAGAAGGCGATCAGGCCGAACGAGCACAGCCCGAGCACCTCCCAGAAGACGTAGACGGCGATCAGACTGTCGGTCAGGCCGAACCCGACCATCCCGCCCACGAACAGGAGCGTCAGGGCGTAGTAACGCGTGAGCCCGGACTCGCGCTCCATGAATCGGGTCGAGAACAGGAGCGCGAGCGCGCCGACGACGCCGGCGATGGCCGCCAGCACTGCGCCGAGGCCGTCGAGGTAGAGCCCGAACGTGACGCCGACCGGTTCGGCCCAGTCGTACGTGTAGTGCAGCGGCTCGCCGGTGAGCGCCTCGGGCAGGATCGCGAGCGTGAGCAGCCCGGTCAGCGCGCCGATGCCGACCGCGAACCACTTGCGCATCGCGTCGCCACCCATGGCGACGACCGGCAGGAGTGCGACGCCCACGAAGGGGGTCGCGATCGCGAGCAGCGCGTACAGCTCGGTCGTCTCCGCACCCCCGTTGCTCAGTTGGAATGCCATACCGCCGATGATCGCGACCGCCACGACGGCCCCCAGTATGGCGGCCGGCATGGACTGTCGCTCGGTCGTTAGCTCTGACGTTACCATGTTAACCTCCCGAGGCGTTCGACGTCGAGGGTTCCGTACTGGCGATACACCGCCACGGTCATCCCCATCATGACGGCGACGACGATGGCGTCGATCAGGACCAGCAGGACGACGATCGCCTCCCCGCCGGAGTACCCGCCGGCGACGAAGTTCAGCAACACGCCCTTGGACATCAACTCGATGCCGATGATCGTCTTCACGACGTTCCGCCCGGTCATCGCGCCGATCAGACCGACGGCCACCAGGACCAGCGCCACACCGAACGCGATCGTACTCGGATTCATGCTACCTCCTCCTGTGGTTCGTCGTCGGAACTGGTCCCGGCCGAACCACCTGCCTCGCTCTCGGCCGACGGTTCTTCCCACGTCTCCGGTTCTTCGTCGAGCGCTTCCATCCCGGCCGTCGTCAGGCGCATCGATCCGATGACGCCGACGAAGATCAGGATCGTGACGGCGAGCACGTCGATGGACCGCCCGGTCCACAGCGCCTCGCCGAAGTCGCCGAAGTTCGACTGGGCAGCGACGCCGAGTTCGCCGAAGTACGACAGCCACAGGAACCCGGCGACGGCGATGAAGGCCAGGGCAAAGACCCCGACCAGGGTCGCCTTCCGACTTTCCAGGCGTTCCACGACGCTCGTGTCGGTGAGGCTCACCATGAACAGGAACAGGACGGTGATGAGCCCGGCCGCCACGATCGCCTCGAACACTGCCGCGTACGGCGCGCCGAGCAGGTAGAAGTACGCCGCCAGTGAGACGCTCGCGATCGTCAGCGACAGGATCGACTTCAGCATGTCGCTCAGGATCACGGCGAGGGCCGCAAAGATGACGACGCCGCCGAGACTGGCCCAGCCAGCGAGCGTCACCATGGCATCACCCCCAGGAAGCCGGCAGTCCCCGCCAGTTCGACGAGGTAGTTCACTGCGGGGTGGACGATTTCCAGGCCGAGAGCCGGAAGGATCCCGAGCAGGATCATCGCCAGCGTCGCGAGCGCCAGCGGCAGCGCCAGCATCGTCGGCGCGCGCTGGACGCTCTCGATCACGCCGCCCTCGTCGGGGCGAGCGACCATGTGCTTGATCAGCGGGAGGTAGTATCCCAGCGACAGGAACGAGTTCCCGATGACGATCAGCGCCAGCAGGGCGCCGACGCCGACGTCGCTAACCCGGGCCGCCCCGAGGACGATAAACAGTTTGCCCCAGAAGCCGGCCAGGGGCGGAACGCCGGCCAGCGCCAGTACGGCGACCGAGAGGGTGACCGCGGCGACCGGCATCCGGTAGGCGATCCCTTCGAGCGACTCGAGGTCCCGAACGCCCGCAAGTTCCGTGTTGCGGAGTTGGTAGAGCACGACGCCGACCGCGAGGAACGCCCCGCCCTTCATGAACACGTTCGCGAGGATGTGGAACAGCGCCCCGTCGAAGGCAATGTCGAAGCCGTAGTGGAACCCGATGCCGAACCCGAAGAGAACGTACCCGATGTGCGGAATCGAGGAGTACGCCAGCAGGCGTTTCACGTCGCTCTGCTGGAGCGCCAGCAGGTTCCCGACCGTCATGGTGACGACCGCGAACACCATCAGCATGAGGCCGACGGGGACGGTGTCGAGCGGGAACACCGCGAGACACTTGATCATCGCGATGACCGCCGCCGGCGTCGCGATCCCGGCGAGCAGCGCGCTGATGCCCGACGGCGCTTCGGAGTACGCGTCCGGCACCCAGGTGTGCAGCGGGACGAGTGCGGACTTGACGCCGAACCCGATCGTGATGAACAGGAGGCCGGCGTACACCGGGTAAATCTCCGGTTCGGTCATCCCGGCGAGCTGGGTCTGCAGTTCGCCCAGCGCCAGCGTTGCGCCGGCGTCCGTCCCGCCGGCCGTCGTGAAGATCAGCGAGATGCCGAAGATGGCCAGTACCGCGCCGACCGCGTTCATGACGAGGTACTTGAACCCGGCCTCGACGGCCTCGGCGCGCCCGACGTCGAACGGGACGAGCGCGTAGGTAGCGACGGCCATCAGTTCGAAGAACACGTACAGCGTGAACAGGTCGTTCGCGAACCCGATGCCGATCACGCCGGCGACCAGCGCGAACACGAGCGGGAAGTACACCTCGCTCCCGCCCGCGTGCTCGTCGCTGGCGATCGTGTAGATCGACACCAGCAACCCTGCCAGCGTGGCGGCGACGGCCACGAAGATGCCCAGTTCGGTGATCACCAGCTCGACGTTGCTCCCGACGAGTTGGTAGTCGATGGGCAACTCCCGGGTGGACAGCTGCCACGTGAAAAGCAGGGTGATTGCGAAGAACAGCGATGCGACGATGCCAGGGAGAGAGGGTTCCCGGCGCCTCAGCGGCTCGTCTACCACGTGCGCGAACAGGACGCCGACGAACAGCGTTCCCAGTGGCGCGAGTGCGAGCGCGAGGCCCTTCACGGAACCCCCTCCGTTATCGTGATTGTATTACTTCCAGTCATGATCGGGACCCGCCATTACCGAATTTGGCTTGATCGTTTGTTATACTGCCCCTTCTCAGGGAATACGTACACTCGGACCACCGATAAGGACCGAGCCTCCATTTAAAGCATGTTTAACAATATCCTCCGCCAATAAATTTATATCTTTATAGATCTGCGCCGTGTCGCCACGTCACTCGGACCCCGCTGTAGGGTGGCGATCCGACCGGAGTATTTGGTACCAGTTTGCACGTTTTCGGGCGGTCATCGTCCGGGTTCTGACACGATCGCTTGTCCGATATTGTCAGAACTACACAATACTGACTCGGGGCGGATCGGCCCCGGGTCGCGTTGCCATCGCAGCAACGCGAATGGCGCAGCTCCCCGGCACGAAATGTTACCGCGAGTAAGTGTCTGAACGCCCGATCGACGGCCGATCCCGGTCGAATGGCGGCCCATGTCGCTCGGTCGCGTAGTGGCTACTCTTTGTTACCAATTTACAGGGCATCGCCTGTCAGTATTCGGCACTCGAAATCGGTTGGAACGCCGCCACGTCACGATCCCAATCGTCGGCCCTTCCCGGAGATTTCTGCCGATGCATGTGTTCCAATGACATGCAATTTTCGTTATGTGTCACAGTATACCATGGCCCAGCATCGTGCTACCGTCTCCCAAATTTATCGCAATCGAATAAGAGACAAAAACTATAACTGAATACCTGACCATAGTCCTCTCGGGACAAGAGGTAAATAATCATGATAGAAGGGACGCAGGGTACACGGAAGCTGCTCCTGGGTAACGAGGCGATCGCTCGCGGCGCAGTCGAGGGCGGTGCCGCCGCGATTGCCGCGTACCCGGGGACCCCATCGACCGAGATCGGCGACACGTTACGGGCCGACGCTGACGCGTTCGAGTACTACATGGAGTACTCGATCAACGAGAAGACGGCCCTCGAGACGGCCATCAGCGCCTCGCAGTCGGGGCTCCGGTCGATGGCCATCATGAAGCACGTCGGGATCAACGTGACCGCGGACTCGCTCATGTCGCTCGCGCGATCGGGCGTGCGCGGGGGATTCGTGCTGTCGGTCGCCGACGATCCGAACATGTGGAGTTCGCAAAACGAGCAGGACTCGCGCCAGTACGCCCGGTTCGTCCGGATGCCGATGCTGACGCCGACGAGTCCGCAGGAGGCCAAGGAGATGACGGCCTACGCGTTCGGACTGAGCGAGGACCTCGGCCTGCCGGTCGCGGTTCGCTCGACCACCCGAGTCGCACACTCCCGCGGCCCGGTCGACTTCGGCGAGGTCCCCGAGGTGAACACCGAGGGTGACTTCGAAAAGGAGCCGGAACGGCTGGTCCACATCCCCGCCCACGGCCGTCAACTCAAGCCGAAGCTCCTCGAGAAGATCGAGGCGGCCAAGGAGCGCATGGAGGACCTCCCGTTCACCTGGATCGACGAGGCGGGCGACGGCGAGGTCGGGATCATCACGCCGGGCGTGTCCTACAACTACGTCCGCGAGTCGCTCGACTGGATGGACGTCGACGCCGACCTGCTCAAACTCGGTACGCCCTACCCGCTGCCGGAGGCCCAGGTCCGCGCCTTCCTCGAGAGTCACGAGAAGGTCCTTATCGTCGAGGAACTCGACCCGATCGTCGAGGAAGCGGTCCGCATCCTGGCCCAGCGACACGGCATCGACGTCGAGATCTCGGGCAAGTACGACGAGGTCATCCCGATGCCGTACGAGCTCACGACCGAGCGCGTCACGAAGGCGCTGACCGAGTACTTCGGCGTCGGCGCGCCGTTCGACTTCGAGGCCCAGGAGGAGGCCCAGGCGGCCGCGGACGGGGACCTCATCGGTCGCCCGCCCCAGTTCTGTCCGGGCTGCCCCCACGAGAAGACCTTCGACGCGATCAAGGCGGTCCTCGGCGACGACGCCATCTACGCCGGCGACATCGGGTGTTACACCCTGGGCGTCAACAAGGGCGCGCTCGACATCCAGTTCGCCATGGGCGCTGGCACGGGCTTCGCGGCCGGACTGGCGCAGTTCAACGACGAACCCATCCTCGCGACCATCGGCGATTCGACGTTCTACCACACGGGTATTCCGGGGCTGCTCAACGCCATCTACAACGACGCCGACACCACGGTGGTCGTTCTCGACAACCGCACCACGGCCATGACCGGCCAGCAGCCGAACCCCTCGACCGGCTGGAACGCCGTCGAGGAGGAGACCGAGCCGATGCCCATCGAGGACATCGCTCGCGCGGCCGGCGCGCCGTTCGTCGAGGTCGTCAACCCCTACCAGTCGGACTCGATCGAGGAGACGATCGAGGAGGCCGTCGCCACCCAGGGCACCTCGGTCGTCGTGGCTCGCGCGCCGTGTGTCCTGTTCAACCAGGATTACGGGCAGCAACTCGAGGAAATCGAAACCTAAGGAGGTCCAACCATGGAATACAACATCGTCTTCACCGGCGTCGGCGGACAGGGCGTCTTGCTCGCCTCGCAGGTCATCGGTAACGCAGCGTTCGAGGCGGACGAGAACGTCCGCATCGGCGAGGTTCACGGCATGTCCCAGCGCGGCGGGAGCGTCATCGCCCACGTTCGGTTCGGCGACGACGTCTACGGCCCGATGGTGCCGGTCGGCAAGGCCGACGTCATCGTCGCCCTCGAACCGATGGAAGCGCTCCGGTACGCCGAGTACCTGAAGGAGGACGGCACGATGGTCGTCAACTTCAACTCGGAGGACCCGCTCCCGGTCCAGGAGGGTCAGGCCGAGTATCCCGACGAGGAGCGCCTCGCCGAGCAACTCGAGTCGTTCGGCGAACTCGTCAGGGTCGACGCCGACGCCCTCGCCGAGGAGGCGGGCAACCGCATCGTCTCGAACTCCGTGATGCTCGGCGTGCTCCAGGCCGTCGAGGGCTTCCCGCTCGACGAGGATGGCGTCCTCGACACGCTGAAGGCCCAGGTGCCTGCCGACGCCCTCGAGCCGAATCTGAAGGCCTTCGAACTCGGCAAAGGGGAGATCGACTCCGACCAGACCGCTCCCGTCGACGCGATGTGATCGTCTCGGGTCGTTCGTCGCCCTGATCCGACGGCGTCCGGAGCGGTAGTCATCGCACCGCCGTCGTGCCGGTACCCGCTCGCTCGCACCGATTTCCCCCTGTGTCCCGATCGGTGTCGCGCTCTCCTTTGGTACGTGTTCTCTCGATTCACCTTTGTTCGACGATCACTAGCCTGCCGACATGGTCGACGCCACGGTTCGGCCGGCCGACCGCGAGGACGTTTCGGGCATCCAGCGCGTGGCCCGTCGTGGCTGGCACGCCGCCTACGAGGACGTTCTCGCACCGGGAACGATAGAGACGAAACTCGAGGAATGGTACGCCAAAGCGGAGATCCACGAGTACGTAAAGCGCGAGGACGTCGGCTACTTCGTCGCGGTGGGGGACGGACAGGTGCTGGGGTACGCGAGCGGGGGCCCGAGCGACGAGGACGGCGTCGGATTTCTCGGTGCGATCTACGTCGATCCCGACCACTGGGGCGAGGGGATCGGGTCCCGGTTGCTCGACCGCGTCGAGTCGTTCCTGGCCGACCGCGGGTACGAACGACTCCGGTTCCGGGTGCTCGCCGAGAACGACGTCGGGACGAGTTTCTATCGATCTCGGGGCTACGAGGTGGTCGAGGAGACCGAAACGGAACTTGGCGAGGAGGCGGTGGGCGAACTGGTCTTCGAGGGACCGATTCGCGCGCCGTGATTCGAAATCCTTTTTGCCACTATCGTCCGAGTCCTGAGTGCCTGCCGCCTTAGCTCAGACTGGGAGAGCACGCGACTGAAGATCGCGCTGTCCCCGGTTCAAATCCGGGAGGCGGCATATTCTCCGCGAACAAATTCGTGAGCGGAGAATATGGGATTCCGAACGGATTTGAACTACGCGAGACGAGCGAAGCGAGTCTCGCCATCGAGTTCACAATCCGGGAGGCGGCATCCGGATTCTACACGATCTCCATTCGAGTAGCTTTCGTACTCGACTGAGGATCGCGCTGTCTCCATCCCGCTCGCTCCGCTCGCGGGACGTCGAACGCCGGGCGTCGTGAGTTTTCCCCCAGTGCGTCGCAAATCGCTGACTTCAACGGGTCGCTACGACAGCGTGTTTGGTGCTTCTTATCCACGTTTTGGGTATCGGTTCCCTTCGCGAGGACTGTGGTCCTCGCAAACGAGGGCGTCAGCTTCTCGCACGCTTCGCAGTTGTCGAACGCCGGTTGCTATCGAGCAGTTCCTGGAGCAGGTTCCGCTGAGCGGCAGCGAGATGTTCGGTAAAGGTTGGCACGGCGATATCGAGGGCGTCTGCGACGTCAGCAGCGTTCCCGCCGCGTGGATGCTCGAAGTAGCCGTGTTCGTAGGCTGCACCGAGAACCTCCCGTTGCCGATCGGTCAGTGCCCCTAAGTCGATAATAGTGGTGGTGTGGTCATCTTCGCCCTCAGCAGACCGAGTCAGGCGACGGAGACGAACCCGATCGTGACCTTCTCGAAGATCTCCGACGATGGATCGGATCGTTTCGATGTCCGTTGCGAAGAACGTCACGACGAGTGCACCGTTCACACCTCGGACTTGCCGAACGGTGCACCCCGATCGTTCGACGATTTCACAGATGCAGCCCTGATCGGCCTCCCGAGAGAACCGGTGTACGTTCCGACTGCCTTGGGAGAACACCAGTTCCGTTTCGTGTGTCTGGATCGGATCGTGATGGTCGCCGTCGAGCACGAATTCTTCCGTGACGGTTCCCTCTTCGTCGGGAGCGCTTCTGGTGACCGACGACACCGTATCCGCCTGTCGGGAAATCGTCGCCACCTGGCAGGCGGATGGGTCTCCGATCCGTACTTCGGCATTAATCCCGGTCATGGCCCTGCTGTCTGCTTCGGCATGGTTGCCCCACGATGCTGGCAATAGAGGGGACGTGATGATCCGACGCGGGTTGGCATAGACGATTAATGGACGGCCGTGGGTGTATGCGTGGTATCTATGCGTCTAGAGAACACCCGACCTCCGGAGGCTAGATGTCTTAACTCCCGCAACCGTCAATTCCATTGGCGTCGTTCATGGACGCTCAGTCGGGCGGTTCTCCGGATCTGGGGTCGAGTACAGTGCCTCGGCGAGTTTCCGCTGTGCGTGTCGCAAGTGGTGATTGAACGTCGACCCGGCGATGCCCATGTTCTCGGCCAGCTCTTCGATCGTATTGTCGCGTGGCCATTCGAAGTACCCACCGTAGTAAGCCGTTTTGAATACTTCGTACTGACGGTCTGTCAGTTGCTCTTTCAACGTCGTCGCCGTTTCGGCCGCAGTGGTGACTGGTCGGTCCTGTTTCGTCTTGGCAACGAAATCGATCCGATCGTCGGCCGAACGGAGGACGTCCACGATCGGTTCGACGTTCGCGTCGATTGGAGCCTCGACGGTCAGCCTTCCGTGGCCGGACTCGAGTTCGATCGCCTTGGGGGTCACGTCGAGATGGGCGAGACGGTGGAGTATCGACCCGTCCTTAATAGCAACCGATACCCGTCGGTGGGCTTCCTCGTCAGTGATAAGATTGGCGTCAGCAACGGCCGGTTCCTCGACGACGGCGTCGACGAACGAGGCAGCATCGACTCCCTCGATTTCGAGATACAGATGAAAGACGCTCCCTGCGGAACCCTTGACGAACCCGTCGAGTGAGACCGCACAATCGAGTGCTGTCGAGGTGGTCACGAGGGGGAAATCAGTGTCACTGATGTCGAACGAGAGGTCGTTGACGGTGTCGGCGAAGAGCAACCGTTCATTGGTGATCGCGTTGATAGCGAACCCGACCGTTTTTCCGAGACTCGTGAGTCCAGCCAGTTCCCGCTCCTGGAACGCTTCGTCACGATGGGTCGAAACGACGAGCACACCGTATACCGTATCAAGATACGAGAGTGGCACGACCGCGAACCGTTTCGATTCGGTCTCCCGGTCGTCCCGATCGTTGCTGGCATCAGGTTCTGTGAGAGGAGATTTGCTTGCGGCCGGCAGCGTGCCGACCTGGATGTCACCCGTCTCGAAACACGTGTGGATCGTCGCAGTAACGGGGTCCGTTTGCACGCGATCGATTGATTCACCGGAATGATCCCTGGCGGAACAAGTTCGAACGCGGAGTTCGTCGCTTCCGGGCGGTCGCTCCGCGATCCACGCCACGTCGTACACGTCAGAGCTCCCGAGCGTTTCGACGGTCCGGTTTTCGATCCGGTCCCGACTCGTGGATTCGACGAGTTCCTGGGTGATCCGCAACACGAGTTCGGTCACCTGGTTGAGTATCTCCAACTGGTCGCGCTGTTGTCGGAGCGTTCGCTCACGGGCCTTCCGATCGGTGATGTCCTCGACGACCGCCATGACGCCGGACAGGGTGCCGTCGTCGTCGGCAATTGACGCCACCGAGACGCTCACGTCGATGGGTTCTCCGTCGGCCGTCGTCCACTGACGTTCGACGCCAGTGACGGGGTCGCCGGTCATGACAGCCGAGAGGAGGCGTCGGTGTTCGTCCCATCGTTCCTCTGGCACGGCGGGATTGGCCTGCCCCTCGGCTTCGGACTGGGACCATCCGAAGATGGACTCTGCGGCGGGATTCCATCGCCGGATCGTCCCGTCGGGATCCATGATCAAAATCGCCGCGGGCGAGGCCTGGATGACGGCGTCCAGTTTCTCCGTTGTCATCCGCAGGTCGTGGATGTACGCGTCCAGGTCTTCCCGCATCGTGTCGAGCGAATCGCCGAGTTCGCCCGGCACCGATTCGTCGAGGACTTCGGAAGAGAAATCCCGCTCAGCGAGTGCGTTGGCCTGTTCGGCGACCGTCTTGTGGTATCCCTGGACCGCGTCGAACGACTGTGCGAGTTCCGAGATCTCGGACCGTTGCTGATACTCCGGGAGGGACCGATCGACTGGCACGGCGGTTTCGGGCTGGAAATCCGTATCACCTGCTGCCAATCGCCGTCCACGACGGGCGATAGTGCTCATCGGGAGGCCGATGAACTGTCTGGCGAAGAGGGTCCCGACGACGGCAACCAGGACGTCGATCACGAGAAGTGCGACGAGTACCTGTTCCAGTTCGGCTCGCTCCCGTCGGATAATACTCGCGAATTCGGCCGTCACGGCGTCGCTAACCGAGAGCAATCCGTCGCTGTTGGACCGGACGTACTGGAGCGACCGCTGGAAACGTTGTGAGTCCGGGTCCGCTTCGAGAATCGTTCGGATGTGGGGTTCGTACTCGTTCCACCGTCGACGTTCTTCGGCGAGTTCGTCCCGCACGGCTTCTGGAGCGGGATCGAGCTGCTCGCCCCGAAGCGTCACCGAAGCTAGGTCCGAATCGGATTGTGCCCCGGGATTCAGCTCCATGTCGGTGACCGTTCCGCCGTTCGAGAGGGCGTCGAGGTTGCTGTCGTATCGCTCGATCGACCGCCTGAGTCTGGGCCGTACCGTTCGCCCGTCGTCCTGTGCGACTTCGTTCGCCAGCCGAACCATTCGCTGGCTGAGCATCCGCTGTTGGCCCGCGATGTTGACGGAATTCCCGAGCCGTTCGGTCTGCTGGTGGTACGAGTAAATCACGACGATATTCACGGTGGCAAGCAGGACCATCACGATCAGCAGCAACGACACCTTCTCGAACAGTTTTAATCGAGTGTTGAGACGGCGGAGCGGGGCGAGTGGTGACATGGTCGTGTGGGGGAGATCGATCCGTTGCTGTTCACTGGATCCGCCAGGATCGTGGGACCCAGTGCGAACATGTTCGAAATTGTATCGCTATATTGTCACTTACGGCGGACTCCCGGATATACCTTCCCCACCCTGCCTGCCTGTGGTTTATAAAATCCCATAGGTGGTTAGGGTCGCTCGCTACGGACGGGAGGACGTAATTCTCTCACGAGTCGGTGATCCATCATCTCGTCCACCGGGAACGGGATTCGGATCACGACGACAGCAGCCATGAACGGAAAAACACTCGTCGTTCTGGCGGTGGTGGCGGCCGTCCTCCTCCCGATGTGGTTCGTCGCGCTGCATGGCGAACCACCCTCGGAGGAAGTCGCCATCGACCAGAGCGTTTCGGAAATACAGCCACTGGCGGGGCCGCTCGATACCCCGAACAAACTCCTGCCGAGCCAGGTCGGCGTGATCGTCTGGATCGCGCTGTTCGCGCTCCTCGGGGTACTCGTTGCGGCCCATCGGTTCATGAACCGTGCCGTCCGCCCGCCCGACGCTCCCGAGGGGTCGGCCGTGACCCGTTCGGACGGCGGTCGAATCGGCTGGTCGTGGACCGATACCGACGATCGCTGGGTCGTCGATTTCGACCCGGCAACCGAGAGCATCGAGGGGCTGGCTGCCATGGGCGGATTGACCGTCCTGGCGATCGTTTTCGCGGCCCTATTCATCGGCGAGTACTTGACCCTCGCCAGAACGCAATACTTCGGCCTGTATGCCGCGGGAATGTTCCTCTCGCTGGCGTTCCTGACGGTGGCCTATTACGCATGGTTCCTCCCGCACGTCAGGGTGGCCGAACGACGGGGGCACGAGTCATGAGTCGGGAACACGACAAGAATCACGACCACGAACACGACCCGGAGCACGAGCACGATCACGACCCCGACGAAGATGCCCGAAACGCCCCCGGCGATCGGCCGAGCCTCTACACGGATACTGTCGCTCGGATGCGTCGCCGGGATTACGCTAAGGCGCTGGCGACGGTCGGCGGGCTCACCGCCATCGGCAGTCTGGCCGCACCGCTAGCGGGACTGCAACAAGTCTTCCAGCGGGAATACACCGGCCCGGTCTACGGCGACGGCGTTCCCCTCGTTGATGGCGACGGCGAGCGCATCACGGAGGCTCGGCTCTCGAACGGCGAACAACTGACGGTATTCCCCGAACCCCGACCTGGGATCGCCGACGCGCCGACGTTGCTCCTGCGGTTTCCCGAAGCCAACTACGGCGGAGCAACCAGGATGGAATTCACCGTCAGCGGCTACGCCGCCTATTCGAAAGTCTGCACGCACGCGGGGTGCATGGTCGATGACCGAGAAAACAGCACGCTGGTCTGTCCCTGCCATCAGGCGAAGTTCAACCCGACGAGTGGCGCTCGGGTCACGGGCGGGCCCGCACCGCGAGCCCTGCCACAGTTGCCGATAACGCTCTCTGCTGAGGGCTACCTGATCGCGACGGGCGACTTCGAAGGGCCGGTCGGCCCGGGGGGTGAGTGATGTCCCGAACGGACCGCCTTTACGGCTGGCTGGACCAGCGGCTGGATCTGGACGACGCCTCGTCGTCCCTCGGGAAGGCGTTTCCCGCGGAGGACTCGTTCCTGCTCGGGGAGGTCGCGCTCTTCTCGTTCGTGGTCCTCGGTTTGACGGGGATCTTTCTCGGGTTCTTCTACGAACCGTCGACGACGGAGGCGACCTACGAGGGCAGCGTCGCACAATTCCAGGGCGAGGAACTGCCCGCCGCGTTCCTGTCCGTCCTGCAGATCACCTACGATGTTCCGTTCGGGATGTTCATCCGCCGATTGCACCACTGGGCGGCACATCTGTTCGTCGCCTCCATCGGCCTGCATTTGTTGCGGGTGTACTTCACTGGCGCGTACCGCAATCCCCGGGAACTCAACTGGGTCGTCGGCGTCGTGCTGGCGCTCCTGGCAATGGCGGCGGCCTACACGGGATATTCGCTCCCGTTCGACGAGTTCGCCGCCACAGCCACGGGGATCGGCTACAACATGGCCAAGTCGGTTCCCCTGATCGGTGGGGGGCTCTCGAAAATCGTCTTCGGCGGGGAGTTTCCCTCGAGCGCGACGATCCCGAGGCTGTACTTCCTGCACGTGCTAATCATTCCGCTCCTGCTGGCAGGCGGACTCGCCCTCCACATGCTGATCCTGATCCGCCAGAAGCATACCGAGGCATCGCGATCGGGGGACGTCAGGCCGGCGACCGCCGCCGGCGAGATGCACGGCGAAACGGTAGCCGACGGCGGCTCCCAACCGACCGTCGACCGGGAGGACGACAGCGTAGTCGTGGGGCTCCCGGCATTCCCAAATCAGGCCGCCGTGTCGGCTGTTGTGTTCTTCCTCACGCTGGCCACATTGTCGATCCTCGCCGGGCTATTGCCCGTCCACAACGTCGCCGAGTACGGGCCGAACAACCCGGCGAGCACGCCCGCGATCATCATGCCGGACTGGTTTCTGATGTGGCTATACGGCTTCCTCAAGCTGTGGCCGACCTGGCTGAGCTTCAGCGTGGGGCCACTCCATTTCAGTACGGAATTCCTGGGAGGAATCGTCGTCCCGGGGTTGGTGTTCCTGGTCGTGTTCGCCTGGCCGTTCATCGACCGGAGCGAGCCGATCCACTTCACGACGGACCCACTCGACCGGCCCTGGCAGACCGGCGCCGGCGTCGCGGGCGTCACGTTCATAATGGTCGCCTCGATCGCGGGCATGAACAACCTGCTCGCAGACGCCACCGGTTTGTCGACGACCGTGCTGAACCCGGTACTGACGCTGGCGTTGGTGGCGGTCCCGCTCGTGGCCTTTGGAATCGTCTATCGGACGCTTCGGGGGCCCGGGGAAGATCGACCGGAAGCGGCCGTCCCAGAGGAGGACACCGGCGATGACTGAGGTCGCTCTCTCGGGACGAACCTACCGGGCGCTCGATATCGGGACCACGCTCCTCGGCCTGGGGCTCATGGTCATTGGGCTGGAGGTCGGCGCAACGAACCTTCAGGGAGTGATGCTTCTGACCAGTGGCATCGGCATCGGAATATTCACTGACTTCATCGACACCAATGAGTAGCAACGACCGACCCGACGACGTTTCGCGGCGCGACTTCCTAAAGGGGGTCGGGCTCGCTAGCGTTGTCGGTGCGACCGGCGCGACGCTCGCGAACAGCAGCATGAACACCCTCGAGGTCGTCGACGACCCGATCGGGAACTACCCCTACCGGGGCTGGGAGGACCTGTACCGCGACGAATGGGACTGGGACTCGGTCGCCAGGAGCACCCACAGCGTGAACTGCACCGGGTCGTGTTCCTGGGACGTCTATGTGAAGAACGGCCAGATCTGGCGGGAGGAGCAGGCCGGCGACTACCCCCGGATCAACACCGACCTGCCGGATCCGAACCCTCGAGGCTGCAATAAGGGCGCGTGTTTCAGCGACTACATCGACGCCGATCAGCGAATCAAGTATCCCATGCGCCAGACCGGCGAACGCGGGTCCGGCGAGTGGGAACGGATCTCCTGGGACGAGGCGTTGACCGAAATCGCCGACCACGTCATCGACGAGGTGACGGCCGGGCGTTACGACGGCATCTCCGGGTTCACGCCGATACCGGCGATGTCGCCGATCTCGTTTGCCTCGGGATCGCGGCTGATCAACCTGCTGGGCGGGGTCTCGCACAGTTTCTACGACTGGTACGCGGACCTTCCGCCGGGCCAGCCGATCACCTGGGGCCACCAGACCGACAACGCCGAGAGTGCGGACTGGTACAACGCGGATTATCTGATCGCTTGGGGGTCGAACATCAACGTCTCGCGCATCCCGGACGCGAAGTTCTTCCTGGATGCGGGCTACGACGGCACCAAACGCGTCGGCGTGTTCAGCGATTACTCGCAGACGGCAATCCACACCGAGGAGTGGATCGGTCCCCGGTCCGGGACTGACATCGCGCTGGCACTGGGCATGGCACGAACCATCGTCGACGAGGGGCTCTACGACGAGGCCCACGTCAAAGAACAGACTGACATGCCCCTGCTCGTCCGGAACGACACCGGAAAGTTCCTCCGGGTCAGCGAGGTACCGGGATTGGGCGAGACCGTCGACGATCCTGAGAAAACGATGGTCATGCAGGACGAGACCGGCGCGGTGCGCGTTGCGCCGGGATCGCTGGGCGACCGCGAGGGCAAGTACGACGCCAGCAAATCGATCGAATTGTCCTTCGACCCGCAACTCGAAGTCGAACGAACCGTCGAGACGACCGACGGGAGCGTCGAGGTGAACTCGGTCTGGGTCAACCTGCAAGACGAACTGTCGAACTACACGCCGAAGTACGTCGCCGAGGAAACCGGCGTCGGCGAGGAGACCCACCAGCGGATCGCCCGCGAGTTCGCTGAAGCCGAGCGCGGGAAGATCATCCACGGGAAGGGTGTCAACGACTGGTATCATAACGACCTGGGCAACCGTGCGATCCAACTGCTAGTCACGCTGACCGGGCACATCGGCCGGCGGGGCACCGGGGTGGATCACTACGTCGGCCAGGAGAAGATCTGGACGTTCCTGGGGTGGAAGAAGCTCACCTTCCCGACCGGCGCGGTCCGTGGCGTCCCGACGACACTGTGGACGTACTACCACGGGGGGATCCTCGAGAACACGGACGACGAGACGCGTGAACGCATCGAACATGCCGTCGACGAGGGCTGGATGCCCGTCTACCCGGAGGAACGCGAGGATGGCACGCGTCCCGGTCCGTCGACCTTCTTCGTCTGGCGCGGGAACTATTTCAACCAGGCGAAAGGCAACGTGGCGGTGGCGAACAACCTGTGGGAGAAGCTGGATCTCGTGGTCGACGTGAACTTCCGCTGGGACACGACGGCGATGTACAGCGACATCGTGCTGCCTGCGGCCAGCCACTACGAGAAGACCGACCTGAACATGACGGACATGCATACCTACGTGCATCCGTTCACGCCGGCGGTCGAACCGCTGGGGGAGGCCCGGACGGACTGGCGGATATTCCGTGACCTGGCTGCAAAGATCCAGGAGATCGCCACCGAACGCGGGATTGATTCAATATCCGATCGCTCCTTCGACCGGGAGATCGACCTCCAGTCCGTTTACGACGACTACGTCCGCGATTGGGAGACCGGCGATGAGGAGGCTCTGGTTGAGGATCGGGCGGCCGCCGAATTCATCCTCGAGAACTCCCAGGAGACCAACCCGGAGGGAGAGAACGCCCAGATCACCTTCGCTGACACCGTCGAACAACCTCAGCGGTTCGAGGCTGCTGGCGATCACTGGACCTCAGACCTTGAGGAGGGGGAGACGTACTACCCTTGGCAGGACTTCGTCCAGAAGAAACAGCCCTGGCCGACGTACACGGGTCGCCAGCAGTACTACATCGACCACGACTGGTTCCTCGAGGACGGCGAGCAGTTGCCAACCTACAAGCAGCCCCTCGAAATGCAGGATCAGTCGGAGTACCCCTTGCGGTACAATACGCCACACCCTCGCTGGGGAATCCATTCGACCTGGCGTGACAACGAGAAGATGCTGAAACTGAACCGTGGCGAACCGGTGATCTCCCTCCATCCTGACGACGCCAGCGCCCGCGGGATCGAGGACGGCGACACCGTCGAGGTGTACAACGAACTCGCGACGATCGAGGCCAGTGCCAAGGTATACCCGTCGAGCGATCCTGGCACGGTCCGGATGACCCACGGGTGGGAGATGTACCAGTTCCCGAGCGGCGACAACTTCAACTCGCTCATCCCGATGTACATGAAACCGACACAGCTGATCAGGTACCCGGAGGATTCGGGGGAACACCTGCACTTCTTCCCGAACTTCTGGGGGCCGACCGGAGTCAACAGCGACGTCCGGGTAGACGTGCGGCCGAAGGGGGGTGATGACTAATGCCACACGACGACGTCTCAGTCAACATTGCCGACGGCGTGGAGCATCAGGTCGCGATGGTGATGGACGTCAACAAGTGCATCGGCTGCCAGACCTGTACGGTCTCGTGCAAGAACCTCTGGACGGACCGGGAGGGTACCGACCAGATGTACTGGAACAACGTGGAGACCCATCCCGGCCAGGGCTACCCAAAAGGCTGGGAGAACTCGGGTGGCGGCTGGAAGTCCGTGGATCACCAAGAACGTGATGTGGGTGAAATCCCTTCGGCCGAGGATTACGGCGACGGCTGGGACTTCAACTACGACGAGGTGTTCGACGAGCAGGCCCACGAAGCCCTCGCACCCCAGGGCGACCCCGAATGGGGGCCGAACTGGGACGAGGACCAGGGCGCCGGCGAGTTCCCCAACAGCTACTACTTCTACCTGCCACGGATCTGCAACCACTGTACGCACCCCTCTTGCGTTGAGGCGTGCCCACGCCAGGCCGTCTACAAGCGCGAGGAGGACGGCGTCGTCCTCGTCGACCAGGACCGGTGTCGCGGCTACCGGTACTGCGTCGAGGGGTGTCCCTACAAGAAAATCTACTACAACGCGGTCGAGAAGACCTCCGAGAAGTGCGTGTTCTGCTACCCGCGCATCGAGGGCGAGGGGCCGGACGAGGAGGTCCGTCCCCCGGCCTGTGCGGAGGACTGCGTGACCCAGCTCCGACTCGTCGGCTACCTCGATGACCCCGAAGGTCCGATCTACAAACTGGTCGAGGAGTACGGGGTCGCGCTACCGCTACACCCGGAGTTCCGTACGCAGCCCAACGTCTACTATATCCCACCGATGGCCCCGCCACAGGTCTCCGAAAACGGCGAAACCGTCGACGTGGACCGCATCCCGTCGGAGCAACTCGAACAACTGTTCGGCGAGGAGGTCCACGACGCCCTGGAGACCCTCGAACGCGAACGCGCGAAGGTCGAACGCGGCGGGCACAGCGAACTCATGGAGATCCTCCAAGACACGAACCCTGACGAACAATATCGCATCGACCGAACGGAGGTGTTCCAATGAGCGACCGCCAGGGAGCGAGTTGGGGCTCGCCGGAGGCCCGCTCCGGAGGTGTTCCAATGAGCGACCGCCAGGGAGCGAGTTGGGGCTCGCCGGAACTCGTTCCGGGGGTGTTCCAATGAGCGATCACGACGGTGCGAAACACTCGGTGATCCTGTTGGCGGCAGCGCTCCTGATCGTCGCAGCGGCGGCCCCACTATTGGTCGAGGCTCGCCCCGCCCGCGAGATACCTGCGCCAACAGTCGAAGAGAACCTCTCCGGTCCCGACGCTCCCGGGTGGGAGGAAGTTCCGGCGGCGGACGTACCGCTGTCGGCAGCACCGAGCGGACTGCCGAACTACCAGCAAGTGAGCGTCCGGACGGTCGATGTCCAAGCTGCACGATCGGAGAGCCGGCTGTACGTCCGCATGCAGTGGAACGACGGGGACGCGAACACACGAATCGACAACCTGCGGTCGTTCGTCGACGGGGCGGCCGTCCAGATCCCGGTCAATACGTCGACCCAGCCCGCCATTGCCATGGGATCCGAGCGGAACCTGGTCAACGTCTGGTACTGGCACGCGGACGGCCGGACCGAGGAGTTGCTCGCCGGCGGACAGGGGTCGACGACCGCCCTCTCGGGTGAGGGTCTCGAGACATACGCCCGCCACGAGGACGGCAAATGGACGATCGTCTTCAGCCGGCCGATGGACACCGACGCGGCCAACCGCACGGCCATCACCGACGACGCCGACCTGGACGTCGCTTTCGCCGTGTTCAACGGCTCGAACATGGAGCGTGCCGGCCGGAAGTCCGTCAGCGCCTGGTACTACCTGCCGCTGGGGCCCGGGCAGTCTGGGGCACCCTTCGAGACGCTCCTGTGGGCGATTGCCGGCCTTGCGATCGTCGCCGTCGTCCTGGTAACGATCCAGGGGGTCCGACGGGCTCGTGGGAGGCCAGGGGGTGAGGAATCGTGACGGCGACCAATGTTTCCGGCCCCGCGGACGTCCGCGAGCCGACTGACGCCGACCGCGACGCGGCCGCACGGGCGGCCCTGTACTCGCTGCTCGCCAGGGCATTCGATCACCCCGACGAGGAGCTTCACGCGGCCGCGGTCGACGGCTCGCTCGAAACCGAAGCCGCGGAGTACGTGGATCGATCGGCGCTCGCTGTCTCCATTCCGGCCCTGACGACGACTGAGAACTACGAGTCGATGGCGGCTCGATACAACGGGTTGTTCACGATCGGGCACGCCGAATACACCGACCGGACAGACGGTTCGCTCGAGACGGAGGGTCCGCCGGTCCCGCTGTACGAGTTCCGGTACCGAGACGCGAGCTGGGATGACGTCAACGGCGATCTGGCGCGCGCTTACGATTACTTCGGCGTCTCCGTCGATGCGGAACGGCGCGACCACCACGATAACATTCTGTTGGAACTCGAGTTCGCTGCCTACCTCGGGCGTCGCGAGGCGCTCGGCGAAACCGACGCCGCCCGGGCCCGCCGTGACCTGCTGGACCGGCATCTCGAACCCTTTACGAAGGGCGTCTTCGACCGTCTCGAAGACCTCGACGGGGGCGTCTACACTGGCCTCGCACAGCTCGCGTGGAACGTCGTGACGGCCGATCGTGACGCATTGTACGCGGCACTCGACGAGGCGGACGGGGGTGACGCCAGTGGCTAATCGGGAAACGGTCGTCGGGCATGTTGGCGGTTCGGTTTTCCGCCGGGTATGGCACGGCCTCGAAAACGTTCGCCTCCGGACCGTAGTCGGCGCACTCACGTTGCTTGCCGCCGGGGCTCCGTTCCTGTCGCGGGTGCTCATCAACGCCCGGACGGCGGTCGGGCCGTCTCTGGCGGCGAGGATGGACCTTCTCGCGGTCGGTGCTATCGCTGGCCCGGCCTTCGCGGCAGGCGTTCTCGCGACGACGACCGCCATCGAGACCGAACGCGTCGGTCTCGTCTTCGTCGCCGCCTTCGGAGGCCTGGCACTGCTCTCGCCGGCCGTCGCGGTTCCAGCCGCGGCGGCGATCGTCGGTGGGGGAGCGCTCGCAGTCAGCGCGCGCTGGCGGGCGCTCCCGGAGCGCGGCACGAACTGGCGGGTGGCACCCGTCGTCGGCGTCCTCCTCGGAACGGCGCTCTCGCTCAACGCCGCAATGGGGCTCGCCCCGGCCATCGCCAGACTCGCCGGCGCACACCTCGCCATGCTCGGCGCGGCCGCGACGCCGGCACTGCTGGGACACGGCAACCGTGACTGGGCGCTCGGTGGCGTCGTCGCGGGCCTGCTGGTCGCGTTCGGCGTGGTCGCCCCGTTCGTGACCGGCGCGGTTTCCCTGATCGGCGGGGGTCTCGTCGGGGTGAGTCTCCCCGTGATGGCCGCCGGGCTCGCGGGGCTCGTGACCACGACCAGCGCCGGGATTCGAACGCGACGCCTGCCGGCCGCACTCGGTGCCGGGCTCCTGCTCGTCGCGGGCGTTCCGGGGACCCTGCCCCGAGCCATGGCAGCAGTATTGGGCCTGTTACTCCTGATCGAATCGCGAGAGGGGATCGACCCGTGACCGACTCCGACGATCCGTCCGGCCCGACGATCGATCCCGTCGTCTCCGACGACCCCACCGACGCCAACGGCCCGCCGGACCCGAACCTCGATCCCAACGAGAGTCCGGGGGTAGACGCGGACGTCAAAGGACTGGAGGACATCGACCTGGGCCGTGACGACGTCGATCTCGGCGAAGCGGCGTTAGCCGATCTGACCGTCGGCGATACCGCCCCGGTCGCCGGTGACGGCCTCGAATCCCTGGTCTCGGACCTCGCGGATGGATCGCCCAGGGACCGTCGGCGAGCGGCCATCGCCCTGTCCCGCCGCGACCTGGACGAGGCTGCCGTCGCGGCGCTCGCGACCAGTGCTCGATCGGATCCGGACGCCGACGCGCGACAGTTCGCCGTCGAGGCGCTCGGCGAACACGGCGGCGATCGGGCCGGCCAGGTCGTGCAGGCGAGCCTCGAGGACGACGACCCCTGGGTCCGTGCCGAGGCCGTCGTCGCCCTGGATGCCATCGACAGGGATCGATACGCCGAGGCGGTTCAGGGGGCCCTCGAGGACGATCATCCCGCAGTCCGCCGCAACGCACTCGTCTCGATCTGGAAACGTCGCGGGGCCGACGCCGGCGAGATGGTCCTCGGGTTCGTCGACGACGAGAGCGACCGCGTCCGGGAATGGGTCGCGACCATGCTCGCCGGCGTCGAGGGCGAACGGGCCGAACAGGCGCTACGGACTCTGGCCGAGGACCAGTGTGACATCGTCGCGACAGCGGCCATGCAGGCACTCGAGGGTGGGTCTCCCGATCTCTCGACGATGGGTGGCGGACCGGACCGTTCCGGGGACGGAGCCCGGACAGGTGAGTCCGGCCCGGGGAGGCCGCCCGACCTATGACCGGGTCCGGCAACCCGAGCGGCGGAGACGACCGCTCGCGGGAAATCCGCCGTGCACTTTCCCGGACGTCACTGCCTGGACTGGATGGTGACCTCATGGATTCCGGTGTCGTCACTGACGTGGACGTTCACGACGATGACGTGACCGTCGTGGTCGATACCGACGCAGCCCCCGAGACTGACAGCGAAGAGCTTCTGACGACGATACTGGATCACACCGACGACGTCGTCGGCACGTCGGAATCGATAGACGTCGAACGACGATCACCGGGACCAGATATGGCCGGGCACGTCGACGATTTCGACCGGGTCATCGCGGTCGCCAGCGCCAAGGGTGGCGTCGGCAAGTCGACCGTCGCCACCAATCTCGCCGGCGCACTGGCGACCGAATCCGACGGGGAAATCGCGCTGTTCGACGCCGACGTGCACGGCCCGAACGTTCCACGCCTCCTCGGGATCGACGGTCCGGTTTACTCGACCGACGATGGGGATCCCATCCCCGTCGAATTCGAGGCCATCGAGGTGATGAGCGTTGGATTGCTGGAATCGGACGTGCCACTGGCCTGGCGAGGGGCGATGGCCCACGACGCGGTCTCGGATCTGTTTGCTGACACTGCCTGGCGATCGACCGACACCTTGATAGTCGATCTGCCGCCGGGGACTGGCGATGTGGTGTTGACGACGCTCCAGGAGGTCCCCGTCGACGGCATCGTCGTCGTCACCCAGCCGTTTCACACGAGCGTCACCGACACCAACCGGACGATCGACCTCTTTCGCGACGAGGGGATCCCGGTCCTCGGGGCGGTCCTCAACATGGCCTCGTTCACCTGCGAGCACTGTGGCGGTCAGAACGCTCTCTTCGAGGACGGCCGAAACGACCTTCGGACGGAGTTGCTCGCCGAACTGCCGTTTGACCGCGAGTTCCAGGGGCGACCGACGGCCGGATCGATCCCGGACCGGATCCACGATTTGGCCGAGATTGTGATCGACGAGGTCGACGCCATCGGCTCGTTCTCGCCGGACGGGGACACGGTGAACCTCCGCGGGCTGCCGGCGGAGGCGCGCCGGGAGACGGTTCGTGCGCGGTTCGCTGAACTCGAGTCCGGCGAAACCTTCCGGATCGCGAGCGATCGGGATCCGACGCCGGTCAGGGAGTTCCTGGCCACGCTGGCCGACGTCGAACCGGAAGCGATCGACCCCTTCGAGGTGGAGCGCAAGACGCCCGACGCCTGGGTGCTCACGACCGAGCGCCCGTGAGCGCATCCAGGTATCGGTTTGTGCACCAGTCCACGACGTACGTCTAGTGGTTCGGGAGCCAGAATCGAAGCGTTCGGTCCCAGAAATTCGACGTGGGGGTTGGACGTACGTGGTCGAGGTGACGTGGGATCAGTCGATTGAAGCCGTGTCAGCCACCTGTTCGGCCAACCTGTCTCGGGTCGGCCCTTCGACCAGGTTGAGGTTTGCCCGGGCTGTCTCCATCGACGCTCGGAGCGCACCAGTGACGAGTGTGATGGCTGTCCGGAGGTCTTGGATCACACTCGCGCTGACGCTCGAAACGAGTTCTCGAGATTCGGCGCGTACCACCAGGCAGGCTTCAGCAATGGCGAGCGGCACGCCGACGAGTTTTTGGGCGGTGTGCGGAGTCACCTCCGACGAACTGTCCCCAAACGCGGCGTCGACGATACGGGCGTCCGCGTCCGACAGTCCCACCAGCAGTGCACGAATGTCGTTCAGGGAGCGTCGGCCTGCCGCCAGTTGTGTCTGATCGTTCCCCGGTTCACCCCGGAGGGTGTGAATCGCCGCCATCTCCGCGAGCGAGGCAGCGATCGCGCCAACCTTCGCTGCTGCCGACCCACCTGCCGGGGCAACTCGTTCCGAGGCGATCTCGTCCAGTATCGGATCCAGTTCGGAACCGGGGGTCATCGGTGTCGCTGATTCCGTTCTCGGTCGTCTTCACAGTTCGGCCAGGATCGCTTCTTTGTCCTCCTCGACGGAGCCGATCGGCTTGATGTCGAACTCCTCGACGAGGAGTTCAGTCACGTTCTCCGAGAGGAAAGCCGGCAGCGTCGGCCCGAGTCGGATGCCCTCGATCCCCTGGCTGAGCAGCGCCAGCAGGACGGTGACGGCCTTCTGTTCGTACCACGCGATGTCGTAGGCGATCGGCAGGTCGTTGACGTCGTCGACGTCCAGCGCGTCCTGGAGCGCCCCTGCGATCCTGATGAGCGAATAGGAGTCGTTACACTGGCCGGCGTCCAGCACGCGCGGGATCCCGTTGATGTTGCCCAGGTCGAGCTTGTTGTACCGGTACTTCGCACACCCGGCCGTGAGGATGATCACGTCGTCGGGAAGTTCCTTGGCCATCTCGGTGTAGTATTCCCGGGAGGCGTGGCGGCCGTCACAGCCGCCCATGACGACGAACCCGCGGATGTCGCCCGCCTGGATGGCCTCGATGACCTCGTCGGCGTGGTTCAGCACCGACTGCCGGGCAAACCCGTTCGTGATCGTCCCGGACTCGATCTCTTCGGGCGGTTCAGCGTCCCTGGCGTGTTCGACGAGCGCCGAGAAGTCTTTGGGCCCGCCGTCCTCCCGGTCGGCGACGTGCGGGACGTCCGGGAACCCCACGACGCCAGTCGTGTACACGCGATCGGAATAGGACTCTTCGGGAGGCACCAGGCAGTTCGTCGTCATCAGGATCGGTCCGTTGAACGCCTCGAACTCCCGGTGTTGCTCCCACCAGGCGTTGCCGTAGTTGCCGACGAAGTGGTCGTACTCCTTGAACGCCGGGTAGGCGTTGGCGGGGAGCATCTCTCCGTGTGTGTAGATGTCGACGCCCTCGCCCTCGGTCTGTTCGAGCAACTCCTCCATGTCCTTCATGTCGTGACCACTGATCAGGATCCCCGGCCGGTCCCGGGTGCCGATGTCGACCTCGGTTGGTTCCGGGTGCCCGTAGGTCTCCGTGTGGGCTTTGTCGAGAATCTCCATCACTTCGACGCCCTTCTCGCCGGTTTCGAGCACGAGCGCGGTCAGTTCCTCGACGCCGAGGTCGTCCTCCAGCGTCGCCGCCAGCCCGCGCTGAATGAACGCGAAGATCTCGTCTTTCTCCTCACCCAGCACGTAGGCGTGGTCGGCATACGAGGCGATGCCTTTGAGGCCGTACGTCAAAAGTTCCCGCAGGGAGCGGATGTCTTCGTCCTCGGTTGCGAGTATGCGGATCACAGGATCGGCGGCCTTTTCGTGGAATTCTTCGGGACCGTCACCCGTCCACGTCGCGGCCGCTGGCAACGCGTTGTCGTCGAGTTCGCCTTCGACCGCTTCGTATTCGGCCCTGAGCGCTTCCCGGCGCTCCTGGGTTTCGCGAATCTGGTCCTCGAACCACTCGGGATCGAAGTTGACGTTCGTAACAGTCGAAAACAAGCTCTCGGCGATGAAGACGTTCATTTCCTCGTCGGTGATTCCGGCCTCTCGCGCCCGCTGGGCGATGTAGGAGAGCCCCTTGAGTTCCCACACCAGCAAATCCTGCAGATTGGCTATCTCGGCGTCCTTGCCACAGACGCCGACGTTCGTACACCCTTTGTTGTCTGCCGTCTCCTGGCACTGGTAGCAGAACATGTTCACGGCCTCGCTTCCGGTGCCTCGACTCGAGTCGACCGCCTCCGAAGCGGTCGCGGGTTCGTGACTCATCGACACGAGAACGTGGGAGTGGATCGGGCGAAGTCGTTTCCACGAATATATTCGGGGTGCGTAGAAATTGCAAATAATGTGGTTAATGGTACCCAACAACAGGGGGTTGCCACGACGGCCCCACGCCCGGGACGGGCTGTCCGTCACGAATCGAACCGACCTCGATCACTGACGAACGACGCGCTCGACGTACTCCAGCTGCGCTTCGAGTTCCCGCCCGCGCTGGCGACGGACGAGCGTCTCGTCCAGGACGCTGCCCGGGATTCCACCAAGCGTGAACTCCGTCCGAGCCGAAACGGTCGTCCCGCCGTCGCTCGGTTCGACGTCGTATTCCGTGACCATTCGCTCGAAATGACCGTCCACCTGCTCGAACGCGAGGGTGGCGTCCGCGTCGTCGATTTGTCGGAGCGTCAGCGAGAGGGAGGCGAGCCCCAGGGTCTGTTCGAGTTCGAGACGATCCCCCTCGAACCGAACCGAATCGTAGTTGGCTGCCTGCATCAATGCCGCAATGTCCGCAGTGATGACCCGTTCGACGATGTCGGGGGGTGCGTCGATAAATCTAGATCGCGTGACCGATGCCATATCGATACCGTGACGCCCGCAATGAAAAGCCCTTCCACGAACGCTTTCGGCCGGAACGAAGCCGGACCCGTATCGACCGACGACGGGCAACGGAAACCCCCTTGTATACGGGCGAATATCTTTGAACGATCGATGACCAGAGCCACGCTCACGGTTTCTATCCCAGAGGACGTCTGGATCGGGCGGATTTCCAGAAATCACCCGGACCTCGAACTGACGATCCTCTCTGCATTTCCCGGCGAGGACACCGCAATCGGACTGGTTGAACTCGGCGGTCCCGACGTGTCTGGGGTCATTCAGGCGTTCGAAAACGAAGAGAAAGTCACGTGTCTCGACGTGCTGAATCGTGACGAGGACTCCGCATTGATCCAGGTCGAAACGACGGAGCCGACGCTGCTGTTTCCCATCGTGGGATCGGGGATCCCCCTGGAATTACCCTTCCCCATCCGGGAGGGCGAGGCCCACTGGATGGTCACTTCCTCACACGACCGACTCTCCGAACTCGGGGAGCAACTCGACGCCTTCGGGATATCCTATACGCTTCATGCCCTCGAACACGATTACGCGTCCGAAGAGATTCTCACGGACGATCAACGGGCACTGATCGACACCGCCATCGGGGAGGGGTATTACGACGTCCCCCGAACCTGCACGCTCACCGAACTGGCCGAGGTTGTTGGGATCGCCAAATCCACGTGTAGCGAAAAACTCCACCGTGCCGAAAGCAAGATCGTTCGATCCTTCGTAACGTCCTCGGGGGCGGACAGGGAAGGAACCTGGGAAAAGGAACTGACCCTCGATTGAGTCCATACCTCGATTCTCGACGTATCACACCATCCGCAACGGTCGAACGTGTTCGGGCGAGTGCCCAGGTATGCCGAGGTGCAACGACCGCGGACATGAGCCTGTTCAGTCGAGGGGCGAGCAGCGGCCCGGACTTCGACGACTACGACGAGTTCGTCCCGTCGCACTTCCCGGAACCGGGGGCGCGTCTCACCGAACACGAAGTGCTCGAGGGTGAAGACCACGTGGAGATCCACCGGACCGTCCGGGACGTATTCGAGGAGCGCAGGGTCTACGACGCGACCTTCGGATACAACCTCGCGAAACTCAATCTCGACCCGCGACATCCCGACGCCGGGCTCCGATACGCGGTCGAGGACGAGACGGTGCTTCACGTCGAGTTCACGCCGACGACGGCCTTCTGTCCGCAAGGGAACGTACTCACGACTGCCGCCAGTCGTGCGCTCAACGACCTCGTGGACACGGTCGAATTCGAGCGAGTAGTGGTTCGGATCGCCGATCGCCACCAGAACAGCGAGGCGATCAACGCCGAACTGCGGGCCGGTCCAACCGATGGGGGCCTGCAGAGCGACGACTCGCCCGCCGACGGGGACTCGAATTTGCCGTTCTGATTCGAACAGCCCTGCGTCGTATTTTCCGACGCCCGTCGATAGCTGTCCGTTCGGACTATATCGAGGACCGACCGGCGAGCGTCGCGACGACCTCCCGGAGCGTCTCCGGTCGGTGTCGCCGGACGACGATAGCCATGTTTGCGCTGAAAAGCAACACGGCCACGCCCAGGAGGTTACCGGCAACGACGGTCGCAGGCGTCGACGACAGCAGATCGCCCAGCCAGAGGCCGGCCAATCCGACCGCAAGCAGCCAGAATTCGATCCGTTCGATACGGTCGTCGTAGAGGTCGTCGACCATCGGGACCGATTCGTATCCCAATCGATCGCTGTACCGGTGATACCACACGATGAAGGGAACGACGTGGTAGAACGTTCCGAGGATCGTCAGCGTGATCACCCCGACGAAAAGCAAATGCGTCCCCATCGGGTCCCCGAAGCGCGCGAACACCGACGCCGGATTCCGGAGCCAGGTGGGGACGGTCAGCACGGTCCAGCCAACCACCGATACCGTCACGAGTCCGTACCGCCGGAGGAGCGGCCCGGGTTCGACGCGGGCCCGCCAGAGCTGGCGGCCGAGAAACCCGGCGAACGCCAGCGCACCCAGCAGGAAAAGAACGCCGCCGACGGTCGCGACGAGCGTGGCGTCGAACAGCCGACCGGCCGCGAGCAGCCCGATACCGACCGGTAGCGCGACCATCTCGACGTGTGCGAGGTGAGCGTCGACAGGGGTCTTCTCCGCCTGCGTGAACATCGGAGCGAGCTGGTAGAGTGCGCCGACGATGGTCGCGAAAACGAAGCCGAACACCGTGAGCGTCAGGTGCGCAAGTACCAGCTCCGACGGCTCGAATAGCCCACCGAGGAGTCGGCATGCGACGTCCGCGGCGAGGAGCCACCCGAGAACGGTCGCGGCGAGGAGGCTGGCAAGCGCGAACGCGAAATGAGCCTCCGTGATGTCGAGACCGCTCGTCGGGAGGGTGCGCGCGACGTTGTACGCAAAGAGCCAGAACCCGACCAGTAAGACACCGCCGCCGACCAGAAGGAGGACGGCCACGCCGACGACGAAGTGCGCGAACGGGATCGCGAGCGGGGGCTGATTTTCGGTGTCGAGGTCACCCGAGAGCCCTTGCATCGTCAGGGCCTCCGTCAGTTATCGGTCGGGGTCGCCGTCGATTCGCCGAACACCTGCTCGGGCATCGGTCCGTCGTATCCCTCCGGGACGTACGGACAGAGCGGGTCGCTTTCGAGGGGGTCGCCAGTATCGGCGTACGCCCGCGAACGGCTGCCGCCACACACCTGCCGGTACTCACAGTCCCCGCACTTGCCTTTCAGGCGGTCCACGTCGCGAAGGGCGGTGAACAGCTCCCCGTCCCGATAAACGTCGACGATCGAGCGGTCTCGAACCGACCCCGCCGACTCGGGAAGGAACCCCGACGGATAGACCGCGCCGAGGTGGCTCACGAACGCGACCACCGACGCGTATGGAGCTAACGGCCGTTCTCGACAGCGAAGCCGTTCCGGAACGATCCGATCACCAGTCGCTCGACGTCCGCGAGTTGCCCCCGCCAAAACCCCTCCAGGAGACGCTGGAAGCACTCGTGGATCTCGAGGCCGCCGTGTTGATCCAGATCAACGACCGGAAGCCCCAGCACCTCTTTCCGAAACTCGACGAGCGAGGCTTCGAATACGAATCGATCGGTGACGACCCGGTCTACACCGCGATCTGGAAGCCCTGACGACCTCGCCGTCCCGAACGGTCGGCCCGACAGTTCGAGTAGCGGTCGCGACGCGTGAGCGAGAGCGCTGGATTTACCCTCCGTTATGTTCGAGTCGACGCATGAACCTGGGGCTACTCCCCGTCGCTGCGACCGGCCACGACACCGAAGACGAGCAACTCTCGAATGCGATCTCCGAGACGGCCGAGACGCTTTCGGGGGTCGGCATCGAGACCACCGTTCCAGGGAGCTATGCCACCGACACGCCGGCGGCCGAAGCGATCCTCGACGAACTCCGGGAAGCGCGCATCGACGCGATTGCGGTGTATCACCTCACGGGCGGGACCGAGCAAACCGTCGTCGAGTCGCTGAACGGGGTCTCTCGTCCCGTGGTGCTCCTGGGCACGTCGCGGGAAAACTCGTTCGCGGCGGCCGTCGAAGCACGGTCGGCCCTGGAACGGGCGGGGGTGCCCGTCGAACTCGTGTTCGCGGAGGACGTCGACGAATCGACCGCCCGAGAATTGCGATCCACCGTCTCGGCCACGGCCATCGCCACGGCGTTCGAGGAATTCCGACTCGGGCTGATCGGGAACCAGTCGCCCTGGCTCGTTTCCGCGGTCGAGGACGCCGACCGGATGTCGGCGGAACTCGGTCCACGGCTGGTCCGGGTCGAGATGGAAACGGTGCTCGACGCGGTCGAGGCGGTCCCCGGCGAGCGCGCCGAGGCGGTGGCGGAGCGACTCGACGCGAGCGCCGCGGAGCGGATCGAACCGGACGAGTCGGACCTCGTCGAGGCGGCCCGGATCTATCGCGGCCTCGAAACGGTCGTGGAGGAGTACGACCTCGACGCGATCACCGTCGGCTGTTTCGAGTTGCTCCCGGAACTCGGCAATACGGCCTGTTTTGCGCTCGCGGGGTTGATCGACGACGGCCTGGTCGCCGGGTGCGAGGGCGACCTGCAGGCCACGCTCTCGATGGAATTGCTCGATCGCGTGACCGACGATCCCGTCTGGATGGCCAACACCGTCGCACCGGACGCGTCGGCCGACGAGGTAACGTTCGCCCACTGCACGATCGCACCCGGCATGCTGGCCGATTCGCCAGTCTTGCGAAGCCACTTCGAGTCGGGAACGGGCGTCGCTATCCAGGGCGAACTCCAGGCCTGCGAGGTCACGCTTGCCCGCCTCGGTGGCGAGGCGTACGACGAACTGTTCGTCGCGACGGGAACGGTCTCGGACGGCGCCGTCGGTCGGGAGGACATGTGTCGAACCCAGGCCACGATCGAACTCGACGGCGACGTGGATTCGTACCTCGACCGGACCCTCGGAAATCACGTGGCAATCGGCTACGGCGACGTGCGGGACGAACTCGCCGCTGTGGCCGTGGAACTCGGCGTCGAACTCGTCGCGGTGTAGGCGAGAACTCCATTGCCGGCGGACGGGGTGGCTGTGGCCATTGTTACCACTGCATTCGGTGGGGAAACAGTTGTACTGTCGATCGGCCTATCGGTCGCTATGGTGACGATCGAACGCGAGGCGGCCGTGAATCGGACCGGAGACTGTCTCCGCCTTGCCCGCGGATTGGACGAGGGGTTCAACGAGAACGGCCTGGCGACGATGGCCGACGACCTCCCCGATCAGCGAACGGTCGTCGCACTTGACGACGGCGACGTCGTCGGCTTCGTCTCGATCGAGGAGTGCAACCCGAACGTGTCCGAGTTGGGCTGGTTCGCGGTCGCGGACGACCGACAGGGCGAGGGCATCGGGACCGAACTGCTCGCCGAGGTGTACGACGACAGCCGGGCCGCAGGGGTCGAACTGCTCGCGGTGAAGACCCTCGCCGACACGGTCGAGAGCGAGAACGACGCCCGGACGAGGGCGTTCTACGAGAAGGAGGGGTTCCGACACGTCGAGACGATCGACTCGTTCCCGGGGTGGGACCCGGGGAACCCGTGCGCGATTTACGTGAAGCCCCTGTAGGCGTTCCGGCCACCGTCTCAAGCCCCGTGAGGGTCCCGACCACCGTCGTAGCTATATCCAGCCCCGCCCTATCTTCCGTCAATGATCCGGAATCTTTCGACCGAGGACGTCCGCGCGCTCTTCGGGTTCGGCGTCGCCGTCTGGCTGATCGCGACGGTCGTGTTCTGGGTCGGCGGGCCGGTGCTCCTCGATCCGGACGCACCCTTGATCGTCTTTGGCGTGTTCTTCGTCGCCGTGCCCACGATGATCGTCGTGACGTTCGCCGCCTTCCTGTGGCGGGAGATCAGGCCGGCGGCACGCCCCGCCGCTGCCATCCTGCTCGTCGTCCCCGGAATGCTCCTGGACGTGGTGATGGTCTCGTTTTTCGGGACGTTCTTCCCGAACCTGGAGCGCGGTTCCCTTCGGTACCTCGCCGGTCTGCTGTTGCTCGCGTACGTGACGGTCCTGCTGGTCGGCCTGTTCAGCAAGAGTCGGTGACGGGCGTCCGAACGTGGGGATTCAGCAGGAACGTCCGAACGTGGGCCGTCAGCAGGAACAGTAGTACTCGCGCCCGCTGAGTTCGTTCCGGAGGATCCGGACGGCGGGTTCGGGGTCGCTCGGGCGGTAGACCGCGGCAGTGAGGTCCCGGCGCGTCTCGAAATCCCCGGAAAGGAAGGCCCGCCAGTCGCCCCGGGCGAGCACGTCCCGAAAGCCGTCGTCGGAGGCCAGCAGATCGAGGTAGTCCGGCAGATACACCCAGGTCGCGTCGTGACTGTCGCCGGGGTCGTAGCGAGCCTCGGTCGCGTCGGCGTAGGCGGCCATCGGGAGGTTCGCGCCGGCGGCGACGGGGAGGCCGATCCACTTCCAGGGGCGGGTGTTGACGTCCAGCAGGACGTACGTCTCGCGCTCGGCGTCGTAGACGAACTCGGCCTCGCTGACACCGTGATAGCCGGTTTCGGCGAGGACCGAGAGCGCCATCTCCTCGATTTCGGGACGATGAGCCCGCCCGACGACGCAGGACGTGCCGTACCCGGGAGGATTGCGGACTTTCGCGTTCCCGACGACGCCGAGGGCGTCGTCCACGCCCGACGGCGGGACGTACGACGCGAGGGAGGCGTCCTCGCCGCGGGCGATCGGGACCTTTTCCTGGGCCAGGATCTCGATGCCCGCCTCGTCGGCCATCGCCACGACGTCCCGGAACTCGGATTCGGTCTCGACCTCGATCACGTTCGTCCCGATCGCTTCCTCGAACTCGCGTTTGAGTGCGGGTTTGACGACCAGCGGGAGGCCGAGGTCGTCGATGGCAGTTTCGACCGTCGTCTCGCTCTCGCCGAGCCACCGCGTCTCCGGGTAGGGAACGTCCAGGTCCTCGGCGATCCGGTACAGCGAGGTCTTGTCGAGGACGGCGTCGATCACGTCCTGGTCGGCGAACGGCAGTCGGACGCCCTCGGGGTCGGCGTTCGCAAAGGCGTGGACCCACTCGTCCATGCACCCGAACACGACGAGATCGGTCCCCGCAGCCTCGGCGATCGCCTCGACGTCGTCGCGAAAGCCGTCGAGGTCGTCGAGCGGGTAGGTGACCGCTCCCGCGAAGTCGACGGCCTCGGAGGGTGGTGCGGCCCCGTCCCCCGTTCGATCGACGGCGATGACGGGAACGTCGTGCTCGGCGAGTGCGCGGGCCACGCCGAGGCCGGTGATGTGAGCGTTGGCGACGAGTGCGGGCGGGTGCTCGAAGTCGGCCGCGGCCACCCGATCGAGGAGTTCCCCGTGCGTCACGAAGTCGGCCATACGACGGGGTTCAGGGGCGGCGGGCTAAAAGCGACTGATACCGGAGAACGAACCACGACGCGTTCGCGTCGGTCCCGGTTCTGGCCGCGCCATCGATTCGAGGTCGATCCAGCAACCAGTATTGTGAAAGCTATGCAAATACATTCGACGTTGGAGGTAATGCTCGAACATCGTCGAAGAGGGTTGCAACCGGTGGCACGGACGGGACCAGTGGGCCCGGCCCAGCCTAAAACGGCGAATCAGGCGGCGAGTCGGGCGTCGAGTCGCCACCCTCTTCGGAATCCAGTCCGGACCAGTTCTCGTTCTCCATCTGGAAGAAACGCTCGCGCGTCTCCTCGTCCATCAGGACGAAGCGGACCCGGAGTTCCGCCCCCGCCTCGTTGACGGGTTCGGCCAGGCGTCGGGCGAGCATTTGCTTGATCGCGTCCGGAATCCCGGCCATCGGGATCGCGACCTCGATGGTGGCCTCGTCGCCGTCCACCGCGACGTCGTCGATCATGCCCAGGTCGACAAGCGTCGCGTCGATTTCTGGGTGTGTGACGTCCGCGATGGCTTCTTCGACGGTCTCGACGGTGATCTCGTCGGTCATTGTCTTAATAATACGGTTCTCGTGATTATTAACTCTCTCGGAACCGGTTGTTCGCGAAGTGTACAAGAATAGTGATGCCGGTCCTGTCCGTAGGGCCGCTGATGGCACAGCGAACGTTCCAGCCAGAACAGGAGTGGATCGCGGACGTCCTTCCCGAGGGGATCCCGGTCGGCCGGTCGACCCTCGTTTCGGGTCCGGGCGGCTCGGGCAAACCGCTGATCGGGTTTTCGGTCGTCGACTCGTGGCTCGACGCCGGCGGGTCGGTCGTGATGCTGCTCACGAACTCGGGCAAGGACTTCGTCGTCGAGACGATGGCCGAACTGTACGACACGGACCTCACGGCACACGACGAGCGGATCGCCTGGATCGACTTCGATCCGGAGATGGAACCACACGTCAGGGCCATCGAGACGGTCGGCCCACGCGAGGTCCGCGGGAACCTCCTGGACCCCGCGGTCTGGCGCGAGACGCTGGAGCGCGGGACGGCGGCCGTTCCCGGCGACTCGCCCGGGACGCTCGTGTTCGCCTCGGCGCTGAACCTGTTCCTGTTCTCGCCGACCTACGGCGACGCCATGCTCGAGGAATTCGTCGAGACCGCGAGCGCGGACGACGATCTCACCTCCCTCTTCACCGTCAGCACGTCCGCCTTCGAGGACGACATCGCCGAGGTCGAGGACGCCGCGGACACGGTCCTGATGACGACCATGGAGGCGGGGACCCTCGGACTCTACGGCGTCCGGTCGGACTCGGTCGCGATTTCGACCGACGAGATCGACGTCCCGTTCACCGAGGAGCAACTGGGACAGATCAAGTCGGTCGCCGAGGAGACCCGGGACTCGATCATCCCGACGATCAAGGGGATTTGAGGGTAGGAGAGGCCATCCGAACGGCCGCCTACGCCGGGGTCGCCCGGACCACGAGCGTCGGCGGGACGAGCGCCATCAGGTCGGGCTTGTGGCTCAACTGCTCGCGATAGCTCTCCGGATCGTCGGTCCCGGGTTCGAGCAGGCGGTCGACGACGAATCCCGCCTCGGTCAGCGCCCGGTGGATCTCGGCGACCGTCCGGTGGAAGACGACCATGTCGGCCTCGATGTCGCCGATCGACTTGCGTTCCGCCCGCGGGTCGAAGTAGCTTCGCTCGATCTCCCGGGCCTCCGGGTCGTAAATCTCGTAGAACGGGTGGGGGATCGCGAAGACGAACGTGCCGTCCGGGCGGAGGACGCGGGCGGCCTCGGCGAAGGCCGCCCGGAGATCTTCTACCATCTGGAACACCCACGACGAGAACGCGAGGTCGAACGCGTCGTCGTCGAGGGGCAGGTCGCTCACGTCGGCAGCCAGGAACGACGCCTCGACGTCGTAGGCATCCCGGAGTCGCCGGGCATAATCCAGTTGCTCGGACGAGAAGTCCACGCCGACGACGCGATTCACGCCTTCCCGGGCGAACCCGACGCTGGCCTGCCCGCCACCACAGCCCAGTTCGACCACGTCGGCGTCGGCGAGATCGGGGAGGAACTCGAGTCGTTCGTCCTCGGGGAACCCGGGGCCGTAGTGGACGGGTGCCGGCGGCAACTCGCCGTCGTCCGTCTCGGCCTCCCAGGCCCCCTGGAAGTCCTCGCTCCAGGCCTCCCACAGGTCGCGCGTCTCCTCCATACCGCCCCGTGCCGGTCGATCCGGGATACGTTTTCCGGGCGTGTGGTACTTCCTGGCACCCCGGGAGCCGTTCGATACCGTTCGACAGCGATGAGTTAAGACCACCCCCGGAGTAGTATCCGAGTAATGAACAGTTCCGCACCCGCGTCGTCGGCGTCCACGTCCTCGACGCCGCCAACGTCGTCCGAACCCGCACCGTCCACGTCCTCGCCATCTGCGTCGTCGGCCTCCCCCTCGCTCCGTCCCTGGCACGTCTATTCGACCCTCGCGATCCTCGTCCTCTCGGTCGTCGCGACGCTGCTGGGCTTCTTCCGGTCGGGCCACTACCGCGACGCCGCGTACCACCTGCCCCAGATCTACGGCCAGGACGTGGTCACCCTCGGCCTGGGCGTCCCGCTGCTCGCCGTTGGGCTCTGGTTCGCCATGCGGGGCTCCCTCCGGGGGTACGTCGTCTGGCTCGGTGCGCTCGGGTACATGCTCTACACCTGGGCGTCCTACGCCCTGATGCTGTACTTCAACGAGTTTTTCCTGGGGTACGTGGCGCTGTTCGGCCTCTCGCTGTACGCCTTCGTCGGCGGCGTCCTCCACCTCGATCCGGACGCGGTCCGGGCACGGCTGGACGGCCGAATCCCGAACCGGCTCATGATTGCCTACCTCGTCGGCATGGGCCTGTTCATCGCTGCGGGCTGGCTGGCCGAAATCGTCCCGGCGACCCTCGACGGGACCGTCCCGGAGTCGGTCGAACTGGCGCAGGTTCCGACGAGCGTCATCTACGCGATGGACCTGGCAGTCCTCCTGCCCGCCGTCGTCGTCGTCGCCGTCTGGCTCCGTCGCCGCCGGGCCTGGGGCTACGTCTTCACCGGGGTCCTCCTCGTGAAGTTCGCGACGCTCGGGCTGGCGGTCCTCGCGATGGAGGTCCGGTCCGCCCAGACCGGCGTTGGTGGCGAGACCGCCATGATGGCCGTCTTCGCGTTCATCGCGTTCGCGAGTGCCGTCCTCGGGGCGAAGTACCTGGCTGCGCTCCGACCCGGCGAGGGCGAACCGACCTCGCCGGGGGCGACGTCGCCCCGGGTTTCGGACTGACGGCGGCGACCGTAGCGAGCACACCGCGGGAACGTGGCAGCGTGCCAAACCGGAGAAACGCTTTTCACTCACGTCCACACACGGTAGGACGATGCCGTTCCCCGTCGCCCCGTTCGGACGGTGATGCCCCCTCGAGGAGGGGGGAGTCCCGGGAATCGACCGCTTCCCACGGTCGTCCCCGGGACGGAAACCCGGCGCCTCGCTCGTTCTCTCGCCCCGGCGTTCGACCGACACGACTCACCACACCGTCCGAACGATGTTCGCACACCACCGCTCGATCGCATCGCATCCAGAACGA
>Ga0102925_1000101_pt1 | contig 39683 bp, 37 predicted proteins | sample SalPonR1_A_D1_MG_FD_78216 | JGI IMG/M metagenome (GOLD analysis project Ga0102925, IMG submission 78216) | Salt pond soil microbial communities from South San Francisco under conditions of wetland restoration - Salt Pond MetaG R1_A_D1_MG | ecosystem: Environmental > Aquatic > Marine > Intertidal...
ATGACCGCCCTTCTGGCCTCGCTCGGAGGAACGCGGGCGATGCGGCTGACGGCGCTTGGCAACCTGCTCTTCAATATCGGCACAGCGCTCATGGCCTTCCCGCTTCTGGGGCTGATCGCGCCGGTCCTGCATGGCACATGGCTCGGCGCGGACGACCAGACCGCGCTGGTGCTGTTCCACACCGGCTTCAACGTGCTGGGCGCGGCGGTCTTCCTGCCCCTCACCGCCCGCTTCGCCGCCCTGGTCGAGGCGCTGGTTCCCGACCGGCCCATGCATATGGCGGCCCCCCTCGACAAGCGCCTGCTGGCCGATGAGGGCGCCGCGATGGAAGCCGCGCAAAGCGTCGCCGACCAACTGCGCCAAACCCTCTTCACCGCCCTTGCCAAGGCGATCGGCCCCGAGCATGACCTGCGCGCGCTTGGCTCCGTCTCGGCGCAGGGCGCGCCCGTGCTCGAGGCGCTGGGCACCTACCTCGCCAAGATCCGCATCGCCTCGGACAAGACCCCCGAACAGGCCCGCTATGTCGCGCTGCTCCACCAGCTTGACCATTTCGAGCGCCTGCTCGAACGCTGCCACCAGCGCGGCCGCATCGACATACTGCGCCAGGACCCTTTGCTGACACGCGACGTGGCGGCGATCCGCGCGGCGCTGGCGCGCGATGCGGACGCGGCGCGGTTCTCGCGCCTGGTACGGCTGATCAAGTACCGCGCCGAACGGTTCCGCCGCGGCGCGCTCCTGCGTGAACATGCCGGGCTGATCGAGGTCGATCAGGTCTTTGCCCGCACCGACGCGATCCGCTGGCTCGAGCGCGTCACAGGCCATGCCGAACGCCTCGCCCATTACGCTGCCGAAGCCCGCAGCAGCGCATGAAAAAGCCCGCGCATTCCCGCGCGGGCCATCTTTACCGTAAGGTGGTCGGGCTCAGAGGCTCGCGTCAAGCGCCGCCAGGATCGCGTCGCCCATCTGCGCGGTCGTGACCGGCTCGACACCGTCCTCGCCCAACAGATCGGCAGTGCGCTTGCCATCGGCCAGCACCTTCTCGACAGCCTTCTCCACCCGCGTCGCCTCGTCGCCCAGATCAAAGCTGTAGCGCAGCGCCATTGCAAAGCTGAGGATACAGGCAATCGGGTTGGCCTTGCCCTGCCCGGCGATATCGGGGGCCGACCCATGCACCGGCTCGTACAGCGCCTTGGGGCGGCCATTCTCCATCGGTGCGCCAAGGCTGGCCGAAGGCAACATGCCAAGCGAACCGGTCAGCATCGCCGCCGCATCCGACAGGATATCGCCAAACAGGTTGTCCGTGACGATCACGTCGAACTGCTTGGGCCAGCGGCACAGCTGCATCGCTCCGGCATCGGCATACATGTGGCTGAGCTCGACATCGGCGTAATCCGCGTCATGCACCTTTTGCACGACTTCGCGCCACAGGATGCCGGATTCCATCACATTGGCCTTTTCCATCGAACAGACCTTGTTGCCGCGCTTGCGTGCCAGCTCAAAGGCCGACCGCGCCACGCGCTCGATCTCGGATTCGGTGTAGCGCTGGGTGTTGATGCCGACCCGCTCGTTGCCTTCATTGATGATCCCGCGCGGCTCGCCGAAATAGATGCCGCTGGTCAGCTCTCGCACGATCATGATGTCGAGTCCCGCGACCACCTCGCGCTTGAGGCTGGAAAAATCCGCCAGCGCGTCAAAGCACTGCGCCGGGCGCAGGTTGGCAAACAGGTCCATCTCCTTGCGCAACCGCAGCAAGCCGCGCTCGGGCTTGAGCGAAAAATCCAGATCGTCGTATTTCGGGCCGCCCACCGCGCCCAGCAGAACCGCATCCACGCCCTGCGCGCGCGCCATCGTGTCGTCATGCAGCGGCGTGCCGTGCGCGTCATAGGCCGCGCCGCCCACCAGATCCTCGCTCACCTCGAAAGGCAGGTCGCGCTTGGCGCCGAACCAGTCGATCACCTTGACGACCTCGGCCATCACTTCGGGGCCGATCCCGTCACCGGGCAGAATAAGAAGCGAGGGGGTGCTCATGGGCGTTGTCCTTTGCATGATCCTGTCGGCTTTCGCCTAGCCCGAAGCCGTGGGATGGTCAAGAAACGAAGCTGGCCAGCCCGCGCTCCAGCGCCCGCCAGACGGTGGCGATCCTCGGGCTGTGGCGGGTGGCCTGCGGCGCCGCCAGCCAGACCGGCAGCGCGGGCAACGCCAGACCGACGTCGATCGCCTCCAGCTCCGGGTCGGCCTCCACCAGCCAGGATTGCGCGAACCCGATGCCGCACCCCGCGCGCAGCAGCTCCAGATTGGCAGGCTGATCGTCGCAGCGCATGACGAACCAGTCGCGCGTCGCAGGCCAGCCGAATTCGCGCATCCGCCGCAGGATCAGGTCGCTGCAGTCATACCCCACCAGATCGTGGTCCAGCATCTCTTCCGGGGTCGTTGGCCGCCCGCACCGATCCAGATAGCCGCGCGCGGCGCAGATGGTCACCGGCAATCCGCCCAGTCGCCGTGTCACAAGATCAAGCTGCGTGCTGGCGAACATGCGTACGGCGATATCGGCCTCGCGCAGCAGCAGGTTGTCGGGGTTGTCGCTGGGCGCAAGGTCGATCGAGATACCGGGGTGATCCCGTCGCAGGCGCGCAAGGATCGGCGGCAGGATATGATGCGCCACCAACTGGCTGGCGCTGATGCGCACCGTCCCGCTCAGCGCATGGTCGCGCCCGGCGGCGGCCAATGTCAGATCATGCGCCGCCGCGTCCATAGCGCGTGCGGCAGGCAACAGCGCCGCCCCCGCCTCCGTCAGGGTCAGGCCGCGCGGATGGCGCGTGAACAGCGTCAGGCCAAGCGTCGCCTCGGCCTGCGCGATCTGACGTCCAAGGGTGGGCTGGCTGCGCCCCAGACGCGCGGCGGCGGCAGACAGCGATCCGGTGTCGGCCACCGCCAGCAGGGCGGGAACCAGCGACCAGTCAAGTTGTGACAGCGGCGCATTCATTCATTTATGAATAGCTGATATGAGAAAATTTGGAATATCCATTCCGATCCGTTGCGGCGATATTGTCGCCATAGCGTCAGCGAATGGAGGGTCAGATGACCGGAACGGCAGTTATCATGGGACAGAGCGGGCGCTTTGGCAGCGCGATGGCGAAGGCCATGACCGCTGCGGGCTGGACCCTGCGCACCTATCGGCGCGGGCATGACGATCTGGATCGGATGGCTGAGGGCGCGGATGTGATCGTGGTCGCCTCCAACCCGCCCTATCACCAATGGGCGGCGCAATTGCCCGCGCTGCACGCCGCCGTGCAACACGCGGCAAAGGCCAGCGGCGCGCTCGTGCTGCTACCCGGCAATGTCTATGTCTACGGCGAAGGGTCCGGGCCGCTCCTGACGTCCCGGACCGCACACGCCGCCAGGAACCCGCTGGGCCGCCTGCGGGTCGAGATCGAGTCCTCTTACGAACGCGCCGGGCTGCGCACCCTGATCCTGCGGGCCGGGGATTTTCTGGATACGTCGCCCTCGGGCAACTGGTTCGACAGACTCATGACCCCGAAACTCGCGCGCGGCGTGCTGCGCTATCCCGGTCGGGCGAATGTGCCCCATGCCTGGGCCTATCTGCCCGATATGGCGCGCGCGGCGCTGGGGCTTCTGGCGGATCATGCGGAATATGACGGCGTGACCGAGGTTCTCTTTCGCGGCTATACCCTGACCGGCTCGGAGCTGGCCGAGGCGCTTGGCGAGGTCATGGGCCGTCAGGTGAACGTGCGCCCCTTCCCATGGTGGCAATTGCGACTGATGCGCCCGTTCATGCCGGTGCTCGGGGGCCTGCTCGAAATGCGCTACCTCTGGGATATGCCGCACCGGCTGGACGGGACGGGGCTTGAACATGCACTGCCCGGCTTCTCGCCAACCCCAGTCGCCGAGGCCCTGACCGCGGCCACAGCCCATCTGCGCGACTAATCCGGCGTCACCAGATCGACCCAGACCAGCCGATGTCGGCTCGCGGCCTCGACAGTGGCATGCAGCGCCTCGCCCGGCGCGGGCCACAGCACACCCGAGGCCAGAACCCCCAGGTCCGCCGAGGGCAGGATATAATCCACCCGCCGCCCGCCCGGCCCCGGTTCGGGCCAGTAAACCGTATCAAGCCCCGGATCGGCGGCGCGCGCAGGGTCGCGCGGCACCGGCGCGCTACGGCGCGGGCGCGGGTCCTGAAGGCGCGGATCATCCAGCAGCGCCCACAGCGCCCGCTGCCGCCCCTCGCCCTCGTCCGGGGCAAGGTTGGCCGCGCCCAAAAGCACAAAACGCGACGCGGGCGCGGTCCCGAATGCCCCGTCAAGGTAAAGCGACCAGAACCGCAGCTCATCATGATTGCGCCGCCCGTTGCGATCCTCCGGCCCGTCGAAAACCGGCGTCGAGGCGTGAAAGGTCAACAGGTGCAACGGCCCGTCCGGCAGGATCACCGGCACCACCCAATGCCCCACCGATGACAGCCGTTGCACCGCCAGCGCGGGCGCATTGGGAAACGGCGCACCATCCACCATGGGCAGATCGGCGCCCGGCATATCCTTCCATAAAAGCGCCGAGAAATCGCGCGCCCCCGCCGCGTCGATCGGATAGCGTGACAGGATCGCCATGCCCCCCTGCCCCGAAAACGCGCCATAGGCCTGCCGGTCGGCGGGTTCGCCAAAGCGGCCATTGCCATCCATGTCCTGCCCGGTCGGCATCCCGCGATTGGGCAGCAGCGCGAAGATATGCCGGAAATCCGCCCCCGCCTCGGCGATCCGGTCCCGCAAAGCGCCCAGCGCATGCAGCTCCAGATCGTAATCGACCCCCTGAAGCACGATCACATCCGGCGCCGCCGCGGCGATCACCGCCGCCACCGCGCCGATCTGCGCATCGTCGCCGCGCAAGAGATCGCGCAGCAAAAGGCCGGGGCCGTCGCGTTTGAGTTCAGTGTGAAAACTGGCGATGCGCAGGCTCTCGCCCGCAGCCGCCTGCGCCAGAGAGATCAGCAGAAACGCAAACGCAAGCGCGCTCAGGCGCCCTGCATCGTCTCGGCTTCGGCGCGGGCATGGGCGCGGCGGCGCTTCTCCACGATCATCTCGGCGATACGCGACATCGCGATGCCCCTCATCAACATGCTGGCAGGCAAAAAGGCCCATGCGCTCATCGTCCAGATCAAGGTCTGCGAGTCGGCGATCGAAACCGGATTGATCAGATCGGATGCCGCCTTCACCGCCGCCGGGATCAAGAATGGCAGCAAAGATCCTAATACAATGTTAAGACCCGCATCGCGCCGCAGACGATGCAACACATCGCCACCGCCCGTCGGATCGAACATCGGCAGATTGACCCACACATTGAACGCACCGTTGCGCAGCGGCCAGCCGAGGAAACGGACATAGGTCAGGAACACGAACATCATCACGATCGAGATCGTATAGGACAGCCCCGCCGCCATGCGCACCGACGCGATCAGCTCGGCATCGGCATCCGCCGGCAGCATCAGCACCACCAGCCTGACCGGCGAATAGGGAAAATCGATCGCCTCGCCCAGACCATGGCCCAGCACGGTCAGGAACATGGTCAGATCATTGGGATAGGCCTTGCCACGCAGGATCAGCGTCAGCAGCAGCACCGTCAGCGCCAGCCCCACGAATTTCAGCCGGTTGAACGGCGGCGCAAAGCGGAATTCCACGATGCTGGGGTAACGCCCGTAATATTCGATGAAGGTCATGAACGAAGCCAGGATCGCCAGCACCAGCACCAGCTGCGCGGTATCCGAACGCGTCTCGGGCAAGAGCAGGGACGGCGTTGCCACCAGCAACGCGACCAATAATGCGCGCACAAGCGCATTTGTTACCTGTGAAACCACTGCCCATGTCCCTTCAAACTGGTCCGGCCCGATACTTCGTCGCGCCATTGTGCCAACTTGATCCCGCCAATTGTGGCGGCTTGCCTCATTTCTGTCCAATTTCTGCCCATTTTCGGACCCCGGCTCAAGCTGTAGGTTAATAACACAGGGTTTTCGGGCGAATTGATGAAGCAGGTGGTGCGAGAATGCATCAATTCGCGTTCAGAATTTTGGCATTCTAGTGGGTAACCACAACATCATGTGGATGAACGCGGCCCGCCCACTATTCCTGAGCTTCACAATCCGCAACCCTGACACCAAAACGCCACCGAGGGTTGACCCGATGGCGCTCGGCCCCTGCGACGGGGCAGATATTCGGGCTTGGCCCGCGGCTACACCCAGGGGCGCGCGGTCTCGGCCTGCGTTTCGAAACTGTCGATCGCGGCCGCCTTCTCCATGGTCAGCCCGATATCGTCCAGCCCCTCCAGCAGACAATGCTTCTTGAACTGATCGACCTCGAAGGCGATCACCTCGCCATCCGATGTGGTCACGGTCTGGTTCTCCAGATCGACGGTGACGCGCGCATTCGATCCCTTTTCGGCATCCTTCATCAGGATATCCACCTGCTCCCGAGGGAGCGCGATGGGCAGAATGCCGTTCTTGAAACAGTTGTTATAAAAGATATCCGCAAAGCTGGGCGCGATGACGCAGCGAATACCGAAATCCTTGATCGCCCAAGGCGCATGCTCGCGCGACGAACCACAGCCGAAATTGTCCCCCGCGATCAGAATCTCGGTCTCGCGGTATTGCGGCTGGTTCAGCACGAAATCGGGGATCTCTTCGCCATTGTCGTCAAACCGCATCTCGTCGAACAGGTTCTTGCCCAGACCCGTGCGATTGATCGTCTTCAGGAACTGCTTGGGGATGATCATGTCCGTATCGACATTGATCTGCGGCAGCGGCGCCGCGATGCCGGTGAGTTTTTCGAATTTTTCCATTTTGTCCTCCTTGGCCCGTAACGAGCCGTGTTGCTCTGCAAGGATCGCCTAGAACGAAACCCCTGCGATCCGCGGCGCGGACGCCATAAAGCCTGTGGTCAGTGGATGTGCGTCGGCGTAAACTCCGCAGTCGTGAACGATATCTTGCGCATATCCTGGCCGGATTTGCAGTGGATCGCCAACTGCACCTCCGATCATTGGCAGGCGAGGATCGGCGACCCCAGCCTGATGGGCTGGATCACCGTTTTCGCCTATGCGCTGACCTGCGCGCTGGCCGTCGCCGTGCGCCGCCACCTGCCGCGCCACCCTGCGGGCCAGCGGTTCTTCTGGTCCTTCCTGGCGCTGATCCTGGCGTTCCTGGCGGTGAACAAGCAGCTCGATCTTCAGTCGCTGGCCACCGCCGCGGCGCGCTGCACCGCCCAACTTCAGGGCTGGTACGGCGAACGGCGCGGCGTTCAGGTGACGGCGATCCTGTCGCTGATCCTGCTTACCGGACTTTACGGGCTGATCCTGCTCTGGATCATCCGCAAGGCATTCTGGCGAAACGCCGTCGCCCTGGCCGGGCTGTGCGCGATCCTCGCCTTCGTGCTGGTGCGTGCGGTCGGCTTTCATCATGTCGATGCCCTGATCGGGCATGACATCGCCGGCCTCCGCATCAACTGGATCCTCGAACTTTCGGGAATCTCGCTTGTCGCCGTCAACGCCGCCGCGCATCTTCTGCACATCCGGCGCGACGGGCCTACATGAGATCCCGGACATCGGTCAGCCTGCCTGTCACCGCGGCCGCGGCCGCCATCTGGGGCGACATCAGATGCGTGCGCCCACCCCGGCCCTGACGGCCCTCGAAATTGCGGTTCGACGTGGCCGCGCAACGCTCACCCGGAGTCAGCTGATCGGGGTTCATCGCCAGACACATCGAACAGCCTGCCAGACGCCACTCGAAACCGGCCTCCTTGAAGATGTCGGCCAGACCCTCTTCCTCGGCCTGCGCGCGCACAAGCCCCGAACCCGGCACGACCATCGCGCGCAGGCCGTCCTTGATCTTCTTGCCCTTCAGGATCTCGGCGGCGGCGCGCAGATCCTCGATGCGGCCATTGGTGCAGGAGCCGATGAACACCGTGTCGATCTCGATTTCGCTCAGCTTCTGGCCGGGCTTGAGACCCATGTAGTCCAGCGCCCGGCGCGCGGCATCCACCTTGCCGCCATCGAAATCCTCGGGGGCGGGCACGCTTTCGGTGATCGCCAGAACATCCTCGGGGCTGGTGCCCCAGGTGACGACCGGCGCGATCTCCTCGCCCTTGATGGTGATCACCTTGTCCCAATGCGCATCGTCATCGGAATAAAGCGTCTTCCACCAGGCCATCGCGGCCTCCCACTGGGCGCCCTTGGGCGCGTGCGGGCGCCCGTTGATATAGGCGAATGTGGTCTCGTCAGGGGCGATGAGCCCGGCGCGCGCGCCGCCCTCGATCGCCATGTTGCAGACGGTCATACGCCCTTCCATGCTCAGCGAGCGGATCGCCTCGCCGCAATATTCGATGACATAGCCGGTGCCCCCGGCCGTGCCGGTGCGCCCGATCACCGAAAGGGTGATGTCCTTGGCGGTCACGCCGGGGCGCAACTGTCCGGTGATCTCGACCTTCATGTTCTTCGACTTGGTCTGGATCAGCGTCTGCGTGGCCAGCACATGCTCGACCTCAGACGTGCCGATCCCATGCGCCAGCGCGCCGAAGGCGCCATGCGTGGCGGTGTGGCTGTCACCGCAGACCACGGTCATCCCCGGCAAGGTCCAGCCCTGCTCGGGCCCGACGATATGCACGATGCCCTGGCGGATATCATTCACCGGGTAATAGTGAATGCCGAAATCCTTGGCGTTCTTGTCCAGCGCCTCAACCTGGATGCGGCTTTCCGGGTTCTGGATACCGTTCACCCTGTCCGGAGTCGTCGGCACGTTGTGGTCAGGCACTGCAATCGTGTTGCCGGGCTTGCGCACCTTGCGCCCGGCCATGCGCAGACCCTCAAAGGCCTGCGGGCTCGTCACCTCGTGCACGAGATGGCGGTCGATATAAAGAAGGCAGGTGCCGTCATCGGCTTCATGCACCAGATGCGCATCCCAGATCTTGTCATAGAGTGTCTTGGGGGACATGGGTTCTCTCCCGTTTGGCGGAATGTATCGGATAGCTCAACAGGTCGGGCCGCGCCTCATAGACGGGCCAGCACCGAAAGCGTCGCGCCGAAAAACCGCCAGGGCAGGCGCGCGCGGTCATCCATGTCGAATATAGGTTTCATGCCCTGTCAGATACTCCCGATCCCCGACTCTATCAAGAGGATTGGCAGCCTCGCGCCCCGCCACAGCGTGGCTATATGAGTATTTTTTGCAAGATGAAGCCCGGATCGCCCCTGCCCTTCATCTTGCGACAAATACTCCGGGGGTGAATTGGCCAAAGGCCAAGAGGGGGCCGCGCCCCCTCACTCAAAGGGGTCAAGCGCGCCGCAGGCGCTCATTTTGATCGCACCGCCTCAGTCGGGCGCCAGCATATAGCCCTCGCCGCGCACCGTCTGAAGATAGCGCGGCTGCTTGGGGTCGCTCTCGATCTTGCGGCGCAGCCGGGTGATCTGCACATCCACCGCGCGTTCCTGCGCCTGGCCCTTGTCGCGCCCGAGATCCTCGACCAGCTTGGCACGGCTGACCGGCTCGCGCAGATGCTCCGAGAAAATGCGCATCAGCTGCACCTCGGTCGCCGTCAGGCGCACCGGCTCGTTGCCGCGCATCAGCTCCGCGCGCTCGATATCGAAACGCACCGGCCCCATCTGCAGCACCTTGGGCACATTGGCCTCGGGCTGTGGCTCGGGCATCCGGCGCAGGATCGCGTTGATCCGCAGCAGCAGCTCCTTGGGCTCGAAGGGCTTGGCAAGATAGTCATCCGCCCCCGCCTCCAGCCCGGCGATCCGCTCTTCGGTCTCGCCCCGTGCCGTGAGCAGCAGGATCGGCGTCGCCGATGTCTCGCGCAGCGCCCGCGTCAGCGCCACGCCATCCTCGCCCGGCATCATCACGTCCATCACGATCAGGTCGAAATCCAGCCCCGACAACACCCGCCGCGCATGCGCGGCATCGCGCGCCACCGATACCAGAAAACCATGCCTTATCAAGAACTTGCGCAGCAAGCCCCGGATGCGTTCATCGTCATCCACGATCAGGAGGTGGGGGCTCGGGTCGCTCATGTGTCCTTCTCCCTTATCGCATGATACCGGCGCCGCATCTCCGGGTCCATCATCGCCTCGAGCACCTGCCGGAACCCCGCCACCGCCTCCGGCCCGGCAGCGCGATAGGCCGCCCGCATCCGCGCGCGCTGCGCATCCGACAGCCGCTGTTCCAGCGCCTCGCCCTCTTCGGTCAGGTAGAGGTGGCGCTCGCGCTTGTCGGCATTCCCGACCCGGCTTTCCACCAGCCCGTCCTCGATCAGCGTGCGCAGCACCCTGTTGAGCGACTGCTTCGTCACCCCCAGAATGGCCAGCAGGTTATTGACCGTCGTGCCGGGGATTCGCGCGATGAAATGCACCGCCCGGTGATGCGCCCGCCCATAGGCCAGCGTCGCCAGGATCCTGTCGGGATCGGCGGTGAACCCGCGATAGGCAAAGAACATCGCCTCGATCCCCTGTCGCAGCTGTTCATCCGTCAGGAACAGCAGGGTCTCTCCGCCTGGGCGTTCGGGCATGTCGCTCCTCCGGTCGCGCAGTGTGGGCGTTCGCCACCACATTACGTCAGCTTTATTGACATTCCAAGAGCGAACTGGTAGCGAATCGCAGTTTCGGCGCAATATTATGTCCACTCCGGACGTTTCGAGCGCAACAAATGCAAATTGACGCCTGCTCAAAAGGAGACGAACGATGGCTGGCTACGATGACCGCGACGGCAAGATCTGGATGGATGGCACCCTTGTCGACTGGCGCTCGGCCAACGTGCATATCCTCTCCCATGCCCTGCACTACGCCAGCTCCGTCTTCGAGGGCGAGCGCTGCTATGACGGCACCATCTTCCTGTCGCGCAAGCACTCCGAACGCCTGCTGAAATCCGGCGAACTGCTCGACATGCAGATCCCCTATACCGTCGACCAGATCGAAGCCGCCAAACAGGCCGTGCTCGATGCCAACGGGCTGGAAAACGCCTATGTCCGTGTCGTCGCCTTCCGTGGCGCGGGCGAGGACATGGGCGTCGCCTCCGCCCGCAACCCGGTGCGCATGGCCGTGGCCGCCTGGGAATGGGGCAACTACTACGGCGACGCCAAGATGAAGGGCGCCAAGCTCGACATCGCCAAGTGGAAACGCCCCAGCCCCGAGACCATCCCCACCTCCGCCAAGGCGGCCGGCCTCTACATGATCTGCACCATGTCCAAACACGCCGCCGAGGCCAAGGGCTGCTCGGACGCCCTGTTCATGGATTACCGCGGCTACGTGGCCGAGGCGACAGGCGCCAACGTGTTCTTCGTCAAGGACGGCGAGGTCCACACCCCCGACCCCGACGCCATCCTCAACGGCCTCACCCGCCAGACCGTGATCGCCATGCTCGAAGAGCGCGGCATCAAGGTCAACGTGCGCCACATCATGCCCGAGGAGCTCGAAGGCTTCGAGCAATGCTGGCTCACCGGCTCCGCCGCCGAAGTCACGCCCGTCGGCCAGATCGGAGACTACACCTTCGAAGTCGGCACCCTGACGCGCGACATTGCGGAAGGGTATGAGCGGCTGGTTCGGGGGAAGTGAGGGGGGCAGACGCTGGCGGCGCAGGCTTGGATGGTAATGGGGGTTGTAGGTCAGCGGTCAGAGCAGTTAGCGGACTAGGCATGAGGGTCCCCAGCATAAGAGGCTAAGCTGTCCAAGCAAACTCTCTGTCTAAGGCTTATTCTCGTGTTAGACACGTTGACGTCGCAAACGTCAGGACTGATAAGTGTTGTAGTTTACGAGCAGAGCGGTGAGGGTCAAATCATGACGCTGGACATTCGCGGCAGTCTAAAAAATACCCGAAAAAGCAAGAATGAACTCGTCGTAATTGATGAATTATTGGCCAATTCAATTGATGCTTTTCTGATTAGGCAGGCTGTAGCAGAGACCGAACTGGCACTTGAAGTAAAGCTAACAGTTAAGGCTACGAAAGCGAACCTTCTTGGCGACGAATATGACTTGGAAATCGAATGTGTGGATAATGGCTGTGGGCTTGGACCAGATCAGTTAAAGGCGTTTCTGACAAAAGACACATCTTACAAGGACGACTTGAACATCCCAGGAATTGGAATCTGCAAGGGCGCAGGGCGGGTCCAGTATTTCCATCATTTCTCAAAAGTTTCGGTGTCTTCGATTCACGAATCTGATGAGGGAAAGCTCTTTGTAAGCTTGCCCCCGCGGGAGAACCGGAAAGAGATCGAAGAGAGTGATTTCTACACTGAAAAGCGAACCGAGGGCGAAGTTGGAACGGGTGTGAAGCTATCTGGCGTTCACCCGAATATTAGTGAAACGGTCTTTACTGTCGAGAGCGTTCAAGAAAGGCTGCGTGCAGATGCTTTAAAGCGGTACGTCCTTTTTAGAGTTCTTCAGAGGCTTGTCAGCCTGACGGACGTTCTCGGAGATTTCCACATCGAGTTTGAAAGCGACCTAGCCGGAGAAAAGTCGAAAGCAGTTTTGCAAACATCCGACATTCCGCCCTGCACGTCTGTTTCGCACCTTGATGTTCAACACGTCGAGGGAGACGAAACAATTTCGGCAACGCTGACTCTGACGCACTATAAGCTTCTGGCGACGGATTATCGCCTTCCACAAAACGTAGTGGGATTGTGCGCAAAATCTGCTATCTCCGAGAACATTACGGCACGATACCTCAAGACAAAAGCACTGGAAAACAACGCCATAGATGGTTTCTTTCACATCATTCTCATTGAGGGGAAAATCCTCGACGAGGGTGTCAATGAACAGAGAGATGGTTTTGACAAGATCCCTAGAGAAACTGGGGATAGTGATCTGCTAACTGGCATGCAGATTACTTTCGAGGACATCTACTCTGTTCTTGACGAAAAGGTGCAAGAGATGATCACACCGCCCGACTGGTCAAGAGAGACGATTGTCACTGAGGTCGCGGAGGATTTTGGCGTCTCAGAAGAGATGTTGTCATACTCGAACACTAGGGTCACATTCGGCGACACGCCAACCAGCGTAGCCAAGCGTGCGCTTAGAAATCTTCAAGAGAAAGTGGTGGACGAAACCGCCAGCTTACTTTCGATGAGGAATGCCATGTCTGCACTCGAACCAGACAGTGATGACTTCCGCCGCAAAATTGAGGACATGGCTTGGCAGTTCACTGCCTCTCTCAAGACCGTCGATATGGCAAACCTCTCTCAATTGGTGGTGCGACGCTCAATTATGATCGAGGTTCTAGATTCTGCTGTGAACAAGGTTCTGAACGTTCAAACTGACCGTCCAGATGGAACTCGACGCAATGATGAAGCTTTGATCCACAGTATATTCTTCCCTATGCGAAAGGATAGCGAAGAGATAAACGATCACGATGTATGGTTGCTGAGTGAGGAATATCACTACTTCGACTACATCGCATCTGATAAACCGCTCAGTCAAATTGAATGGAATGGCAGTGCCCTGTTTGAAGAAGATATAGACGATACAATCAATGCGCTTCTGGAACGTATCAGCGATGACCATAAGGCTTGCCGACCAGATATTGCCCTTTTTCATCAAGAAGGTTCAGTTGTAATTGTGGAGTTTAAGGCGCCCGGAGTAAGCCTTGATGAGCATGACAACGATTTAATCGAGTATGCGACAATTCTTGCAGCGAAATCCAAAGGTAAATTGAAGAAGTTTTACGGCTACCTCATTGGCGATACGATCAACGACATCCGTTTGAGAAACTACAAGCCTTTGCCCGGAGCGAAAGGTTGGTTCGATACGACTGACATTAAAGAGCCAAGCACTCAGTTCTCGATTGGTCAGTTGTATTCAGAGTTGTTATACTACGATGACGTGGTAGACCGCGCGCGAAAAAGAATTGGTGTGTATAAGGAGCGGCTGAAGCTTCCAAGCCACTGACGCTGACAAAGTTAAGCCAGCAACCTAGCACCCCCCCCGAAAAACCCACCCCGACCCGGCGCAAAAGCACCCGATAGGGGGGTTTGTACAGAACGAGGACGGCCCCGCCCGGTTTCGGTACAAAACCGCCGTACAAAACGGACGATTTGTACTGAATTTCCGGGCGTCAGCCGGGGCTCAGGCCGCGCAGGCGCTCGGAGCGGCGGCGCAGGAGTTCGACCGTCGTCAGCAGCATGATCGAGATCACCACCAGGATCGTCGCCACCGCCAGAATGGTCGGCGAGATCTGCTCGCGAAGGCCCGTAAACATCTGCCACGGAAGGGTTTTCTGCCCCGCCGAGCCGACGAACAGCACCACCACGACCTCGTCGAACGAGGTGATGAAGGCGAACAGACCCCCGGAAATCACCCCCGGCAGGATCAGCGGCATCTGCACCCTGAAAAACGTCGTCAACGGGTTCGCCCCCATATTCGCCGCCGCCCTCGTGAGCGACCGGTCGAACCCGACCAGGGTGGCCGTTACCGTGATGATAACAAAGGGAATTCCCAGCGCGGCATGGGCCAGAACAACGCCCCAATACGTGCCCTGAAGCCCCAGCCGCGAGTAGAAGAAATACATCCCCGCCGCCGAAATGATCAACGGAACGATCATCGGCGAAATCAGAATCGTCATGATCGCCCGCCGGAACGGAACATGCTCATCACTCAACCCGATCGCCGCCAAAGTCCCGAAACCCACCGACAACAACGTCGCAACCGGCGCGATGGAAATCGAGTTCCACATCGCCTGCTGCCAGTCGTCATTGGTAAAGAAGTCCTTGTAATGCTTGAGAGAATAACCCGCGGGGTCAAGCCGCAGCATCTCGGGCGTGAAGGTGAAGAAGTTCTCGGCATTGAAGCTGAGCGGCATCACCACGACGATGGGCGTGATGAGGAAAAAGAAGACCAATCCGCACAGAACCCGGAACGAGAAGTGGTAAAAGACCTGCAATCCGGTGGTATATGGCGGCAGTTTGGCGCGGTAACGCCCCTCGCCCAGCCAGAAGATGAACCACCCGATCAGCCAGCCAAACAACAGCCCGATCAGCGCTCCCATCGCCCCGGAGAGCATGTAACCCCCTACACCTGCAGCAATAAATGTAATCCAGCGCGCGATACCCTCGCGCCGGAACACGCTCAGCCAGACAAAGGCCAGCGCCACTGTCAGCACAAAGCCGATGACCAAGCCCAGAAACGAGCTGTCATGCGCGGTGCCCACCAGAAGGCCCGCAAAGGCCCCGGCCAGCCCCGCCACTGGGGCAGCGAAAGAAACGGGCTTCGGTTGTGTGATGGTGATTGTCATGGCCTTACCCCAGCTTCACGTTGTCGATGCCGACAATCTTGTCATAGGCCCAATAGAGGATCAGCACGGCCACCAGCAGGATCGAACCAAGCGCAGCCGCCAGACCCCAGTTGAGCGAGGTGGAGATATGATAGGCAATCCGGTTCGAGATGAACGTGCCGGTGGTGCCCCCCACGATCTCGGGCGTGATGTAGTAGCCGATGGCGAGGATGAACACGAGGATCGACCCCGCCCCGATCCCCGGCACGGATTGCGGAAAATAGACCCGCCAGAAAGATGTCCAGTTGGTCGCGCCAAGCGATCGGGCCGCACGCACATAGGTCTGCGGTATGGTCGACATGACCGAATACATGGGCAGGATCATGAATGGCAGCAGGATGTGGGTCATGGCTACGATCGTGCCGAACTGGTTGTTGATCATCACCAGCCGGTCCGCATCGTTCACCAGCCCCAGCCAGACCAGCGTGTCGTTGATCACGCCCTGTTGCTGCAGCATCACCTTCCAGGCCGATGTGCGCACCAAGAGCGATGTCCAGAACGGCAGAAGCACCAGGATCATCAGCAGGTTGGCAGAGCGCGATGGCAACGTCGCCAGCAGATAGGCAACGGGATAGCCCAGCAAGATGCAGCTGCCCATGATCATCAGGGACATGAACAGGGTGCGCTGGAACAGCTTTATGTAGATCTGTTCATTGTCCGGGCGCGGCCGGAACCCTTCGGGCGTTTTCTGAAGATCCACCGCGTTGAGGAAATACCCCGCCGTGAAGGGCGGCGCATACATCTTGATGGTCTTCCAGTTGTCCAGATTGGCCCAGTCTTCGTTCATGTCGATGAACGCCTGCTTGTAGTCGACAGCAGCCTGGTCTGCCAATCCGGCCTGCGCGGCGCGCAGCTCCTCGGCGCCCGCGCCGTCATAGCCGGAAAGATCGACACCCGAACGCAGGTCTTCGATCAGCGCGACCTTCACCGCCTCCCATGGTTCTTCCTCGGCAACGACGTCCTCGTCGGCAATGGCTGTAAAGACGGCAAAGGCGGTATAAGCACGCACGGTGCGCGGCAGAAGGTCGGCGATATCCTGTGACGGGGCAAAGCCCACTTCGCCGCTAAAGCTCGACTGGTTCAGCTTGGCAAGACGTTCGCGCTGATCCGCAAGAATACCGGATGCCTTGGGCGCGTCATCGGGTCCGCTCATCATGTTGAACCAGAAGGCTTCATCTTCCCAGGAGGCGTCGATATCCTCAAGCGCTTCGATTTGGTCTTCGCCGATATCGTCCACCCGGCGCCCGGACGTGCGGAACATCGAAGAAATACCGGCCTGTTCGTAGTTCAAACGTGATCCGAGGCGCGTATGGCGCTTGGATTCGGACGCAAGGAACAAGTCGTAGTAAAGTGCCTCGAAGGTTTCTTCGCCGGGCAGGGTATCGCCGGTGCCATCCCATTCATTCAGCGTTGAAACTGCATTTGGCAGCGTGTTCGAGACGATCTGGTTTTCGACCGAGCGGAACAGCATGTCCGCGATCGGCGCGATGAAGGTCACAAGGACGAAGATCAGCAAAGGTGCGATCAGGGCCAGGGCCCGCAGCTTCTGAGCGCGGATCGCGCGCCGCAAGCTGCGCTTGAGTGGCGTCCCGTCAGCAGCCAGAACCGGGCCGGTATCTGTGGTATCGCTCATCTTGTCCCCGTCGGAATGCTTTTGTTCGTTGTGGTTGGGAGGGCCGCGCACGGCCCTCCCGCATTGTCAGATGTCGGCGAGGCCGATCAGTTGGCCAGCCACGACTGGAACTTCGCATCCAGATCGTCGCGGTTGTCGGCCCACCACTCGTAGTCATAGATATGCACGTTGGTCGCGTTGGCGGGATCGGTCGGCATATGCGGCGCCATGTCGATGCCAAGTTCCGCATGCTCTCCAACCAGCGGCGCCGAAGACTCGCGCGCCGGGCCGTAGGAGATATACGCGGCCTGATCGGCCAGACGCTGAGTGTCGGTCGCGAACGCCAGGAAATCCAGGACGCGCGCCAGACGATCGTCAGGCAGACCTGCGGGCACGATCCAGCCGTCAAGGTCGAACGACTGCATATCCCACATCATGCCGATCGGCTGATCCTGCTCGGCGATGGCCGAGAACAGACGGCCATTGAAGGTCGAGCCCATGAAGACCTCGCCGTCGGCCAGAAGCTGGGGCGTTTCGGCGCCAGCGCTCCACCAGACAACCTGATCCTTGATGGTGTCCAGCATGGCCAGTGCGCGGTCCACACCTTCGTCGGTCCCCAGGACGTCATAGATCTCGTCCTTGGCAACACCGTCGCAGTAAAGTGCCCACTCCATGTTGTCGATCGGACGCTTCTGAAGCGCGCGCTTGCCGGGATAGGTTTCCAGGTCGAACACGTCGCAAACGCTGCTCGGAGGCTCGACGCCCTCGGGCACCATGTCGGTGCGGTAGCCGAACGTCGTCGAGTAGACGATCTGCGGCACAAAGCAATCGCTGACGATCAGGTCGCCAAAGTCATCACTGGCTTCGGTGCCATCGGGCGCGGCGGCCAGCATCTCATCGTGATCCAGCTCCATCGCCAGACCTTCGTCGCAAAGACGCATCGCATCGGATGCCACGACATCGACCAGGTCCCAGGTCACGTTGCCGGCTTCGTCCATGGCGCGCAGCTTGGCCACGGCCTCGGCGGAGCTTTCGTCCCATGTGATGGACACACCGGGGTTGTTGGCCAAGTAGGGCTCGACATAGGCCTTCTGCTGGCTGTTCTGATAGGCGCCACCCCAGGAGACGAGCGTCAGCGAATCGGCCATGTCCTGCGCCTGCGCCGACACAGCGGCAACAGTCAGCGCCGTCGTGGCCATAAGAGTTGTCGTTAGTTTCATTTCATACTCCCAACATTATTTTCCCGTTTTGAACTTTGGGCTCCGCGTTACGGGCTGGAACGGCGAAGCCTCGGGCTTATCGCGCCCCGAGAGGCGCGAATGCACGTGATCTAGACCGCGTCCAGCGCGCGACAGTCGCGCGGCAACCAGCCGATCTTGATTTTCTCGCCCGGCTTAAGGCGTCGTTGATCCGCCGAATTCCGAGTCTTGATGATGAAGTCGTCGCGGCCCGCCACCCTCAGGCGGGTGCGGAACACATCGCCCATGTAGATGAACTCCAGCACTTCGGCATCGAGCGTATGGGCATTCTCGCCCAGCTTGGTGATATCGACCTCGACCCGCTCGGGGCGGATCGAAATGGTCGTGCGCTCGCCGGGCTGGCTGACATTAACGGGCTTGGCGTCGATCAACCCACCATCGTCCAACTCGACCAGGCAAACATCATCGCTGATCTCCTTGATCGTGCCCGCCAGCGTATTGTTCTCGCCGATGAACTGCGCCACGAAGCTGTTGTCCGGGCTTTCATAAAGCTCATCGGGCGGCGCAAGCTGCTGGATGCGGCCATCGTCGAACACTGCCACGCGGTCGGACATCGTCAATGCCTCGGTCTGGTCATGGGTGACGTAGACCGTCGTAATTCCCAGTTCATGCGCAAGATTGGTGATCTCGAACTGCATGTGCTCGCGCAACTGCTTGTCGAGCGCACCGAGCGGCTCGTCCATCAGGACCAGCTCGGGCTCGAATACCAGCGCGCGCGCCAAGGCGATCCGCTGCTGCTGACCCCCCGAAAGCTGCGCCGGACGGCGGCCACCGAAGTCGCCCATCTGGACCATGTCCAGCGCACGCTTGACCTTGCCCTCACGGTCGGACTTGCCGATCTTGCGTACTTCCAGCGGGAAGGACAGGTTCTCTGCCACGGTCATGTGGGGGAACAGAGCGTAATTCTGGAAAACCATCCCGATGCCGCGCTTGTGCGGCGGAATGTTGTTGATCTGCCGCCCATCCAGCTTGATCTCGCCATGGGTGGCTGTCTCGAACCCGGCCAGCATCATCAGGCAAGTCGTCTTACCAGACCCCGATGGCCCGAGCATCGTCAGAAACTCGCCCTTTGGCATCGAAAGATTGAGGTCTTTGACGACTAGGGTCTCGCCGTCATAACTCTTCTGCACGCGTTCGAATGCAACGAACGCATCATTGTTCGCAGTCTGCGCCAATTGTGGCTCCCTGTCGTTGTTACCCATGGATTTTTTCCACGTTCAGTGCGGAACTAAACCGCCAATAGCCCCCTGTTGCAAGCAGAATTCCCGCTAATCCGCAGAATATGCAGCGCTCAAGGAACATTGCGCAGTCAAAAGCGGCATTTCGGGAAAAATGAACAGTTCTTTCAGAGGAAAAGAGCCATGGCCGACGGGAACGGCCATGGCTTTGTGTCGCATGACGTAACGTCAGCCGAGCACTTTTTCCGCCGCCGCGGCGGTTTTCGCTACGACCTCGTCGGCCTCTTGCCGAGTCAGGCAGAAGGGCGGCGCAAAGCCCAGGATGTCGCCCTGCGGCATGGCCCGGGCGATCACACCGTCGGCGCCCAATGCGCTGGCGACCTGCGGCCCGATCTTGTCGGCGGGATCAAAGAAGGTGCGGCTGTCCTTGTCCTTCACGAACTCGACCGCACAAAGCATCCCTTCGCCACGCACCTCGCCGACATTCGGGTGATCACCCAATGCCTCGGTCATCGTCTTGTTGAGATAGCCACCCACCTCGCGGTTGTTCGAGATCAGGTCCAGCTCGTCCAGCAGTTTGAGGTTGGCGACCCCGGCTGCCGCACCGATCGGGTGCGCCGAATAGGTCCAGCCATGGCCAATCGCGCCGTTCTCGTCCGTGCCCTGCTCCAGAACCTTCCACATCTTCTCGCCCACGATCGAACCGGACAGCGGCGCATATGCGCTGGTCAGACCCTTGGCGATCGTAATCAGGTCGGGCTCGAGCCCATAGTGATCCGACCCGAACATGCTGCCAAGGCGGCCGAAGCCGGTCACGACCTCGTCTGCGACAAGCAGGATGTCATGTTTCTTGAGCACCTTCTGAATCGCATCCCAATAGCCTGCGGGTGGCGGCACGATACCCCCGGTGCCAAGGACCGGCTCGCCGATAAAGGCAGCGATGGTGTCGGCGCCTTCGCGCTGGATCAGCGCCTCAAGGGAATCCGCGCAATGTTGCACGAACTGCTCCTCGCTCTGATCAAGGTTATCGCGGCGGTAGTAATAGGGCGCCTCGGTATGAATGACCTGCGACAACGGAAGGTCAAATTTCTTGTGGAACAGGTCCAGCCCGGTCAGCGAGCCGGTCATCAGCCCCGACCCGTGATAGCCGCGCCAGCGCGAGATGATCTTCTTCTTCTCGGGACGGCCAAGGATGTTGTTGTAATACCAGATCAGCTTGACGTTGGTTTCATTGGCATCCGAACCCGACAGGCCGAAATAGACCTTCGACATGCCCTTGGGCGCGCGGTCCATGATCATCTTCGACAGGGTGATGCTCGCCTCGGTGCCGTGGCCGACATAGGCGTGATAATAGGCCAGTTCCTTGGCCTGCTCGGCGATCGCATCGGCGATATCCTGGCGGCCATAGCCCACGTTCACGCAATAAAGCCCGGCAAAGGCATCGAGCAGCTTGTTGCCGTCCCGGTCCTCGATATGGCAATTCGTGCCGCCGGTGATTATCCGGTTGGGGGCCTCGCCACGGGCGAACTGCGCCAGATGCGTCGAGGGATGGAAGAAATTCTCCCGGTCCCATTGGTCAAGTTGATCGTTCTTCAGCATGATCTTTCCTTTCGCTTGTTCCTTGGCCCGGCCGGTTCAGCGGCGTGGGGCCGGCATTTGTCACTGCGCCTGCCCGCTCATGCCCAATCGCGGCAGACGTATTTCACTTCCATGAACTCTTCCATGCCCTTGCGCGCGCCTTCGCGGCCCAGACCGGACTGCTTGACCCCGCCAAAGGGGATCGGTGCACCGGTGACCTTGGTGCGGTTGACCGCGACCATGCCGAATTGCAGCGCGCGCGTCACGCGGTAGATTCGGCGCGGATCGTGGCTGTGAAGATAGGCGACAAGCCCGAACTCGGTGGCATTGGCACGCGCGACGACCTCCTCCTCGGTGTCGAACGGCGTAATCGCCGCGACCGGGCCGAAGGTCTCATCGCTCATGATCGCCGCCTCGTCGGGCACATCGGTCAGCACCGTGGGCTGGTAGAACAGCGGGCCCAGATCGTCGCGCTTGCCCCCGCATGCCAGCTTCGCACCCTTGGCCAGAGCGTCGGCCACATGCTCTTCCTGCTTCTGCACGGCTTTTTCATTCATCAACGGGCCGATATCGGGGTCGTCCATGCCGATACCAAGGCGAAGGCTCTGCGTCGCCTCGGTAAAGCGGCGGCAGAACGTCTCGTAAACCGCGCGCTCCACGTAAATCCGGTTCGCGCCCAGACAATCCTGCCCCGAGGTCGCGAACTTGGCCTTGATGGTCTCGTCTATGGCGGTGTCCATATCGGTGTTCTTGAACACGATCACCGGAGCATGGCCACCCAGTTCCATCACCAGTCGCTTCACCGTGTCTGCCGATTGCCGATAGAGCAGCCGGCCGATTTCCGTCGAACCCGTGAATGACAGCGCGCGCACGCGCGCATCCTGCGTCCAGGGTTCGACGATGGTCGAAGCCCGGCCCGTCAGCACGTTGAATACGCCCGCCGGTATGCCCGCGCGCTCGGCCAGCTCGGCCAGCGCCAGCGCGGAATAGGGCGTTTCGCTGGAGGGGTGCGCAACCACCGTGCAGCCAGCCGCCATCGCCGCCGCAGCCTTGCGTGTCAGCATCGCGGCAGGGAAGTTCCACGGCGTGATCAGCGCCGCCACCCCGACCGGCTCAAGCCACAGTTCAACCTCGGCGTCGGGCAGGTGGCTGGTGACACCTTCGATATTCGGGCGCTTGGCCTCTTCGGCGTAATATTCCACGAAGCTGGCCGCATAGTCGATCTCGCCAAGCGCCTCTGAGAGCGGCTTGCCCTGCTCCAGCACCATGATGCGGGCCAGGTCATCCTTGTGTTCGATCATCAAGTCGAACCAGCGCCGCAACATCGTCGAGCGCTCTTGCGGCAAGGTCATCGACCAGTCGGGAAAGGCCGCATGCGCGGCGTCCACGGCCTGACCTGCCTGATCCGCCGACAGGCTAGCCACGTCGCCCAGCGTCACTCCGTCCGCCGGGTTGGCAACAGCAACGGTCGCGCCATCGTCCCCGGCGGTCCACTTGCCGTTCACATATGAAAAATTCCGCACCAGGCGCGCATCTTTCACGCCATTGCGGGTCCAGATCGCTGAATCAGACATGCAAATCCTCCTTTTGTGGAAGAATATCCGTTCGGCAACATGCGTTGGGGCTAAACTCCGGCGCTATAAAAGACGATTCTTCTGTCAGTTCGCCGAGTACCAGAGGATTCACCCCAAAAGCATCTCAAGCGGAGGAAGCGAGGGGGATTTCACAGGCTTGGTCACGATATAGGTGAAATAACGCGCCAGCCCGATGCGCGCCTCGAGCATCTCGTCGATCAGGCGCTGATAGGCGTCGATATCGGTGGTCACGATCTGCAACAGGTAATCGAACCCGCCACCCAAGGCCCAGCAGGCGGTGATCTCGTCGAAATGCTGCACGCTGTCCTCGAAGGCCCGAAAGCTGGCCGGGGTATGATCGGCCAGTTCCGCCGCTACGAACACCGTGACATGCGAACCCAGCTTCTTCAGGTTGATCCGCGCGCCGTAACCGTCGATGAACCCGGCCTGTTCCAGCTTCTTGAGGCGTTCCCAACAGGGGCTTGCCGACAGGCCCACCCGCGTCGCAAGTTCCGCCTTGGTGATGCGCCCCTCCTGCGACAAAACGCGAAGGATCTGCAGATCGCGCGAGTCGAGCTTCATGCGCTGATCACCGTGCCAGCGGCGCTATCGCCAAGCAGCGCGTAGACGTGGCTGGCGATGGCCGTATCCTGGGCCCCGGTGCCCGTCAGGTCGGCGATGGTGATATCATCCGCGCTACGACGCCCCGGCGCATCGCCCCGGATCACCTGCCCCAGTTCGGCCGGGATGCCAGCATGCCACAGGCCCGCCGCCCGCGCGCTGCGCAACTCGCCCAGCATCTCGGTCTGGCTGACACGGTCGGCGACATAGAGATCGGCCTGCGCCAGCGCTTTGGGGTCGATCTCGTTCTTGCCTTCCTGATCCGATCCCATCGCGGTGATATGCAGCCCCGGATGCAGCCACTCGGCCTTGAGCACCGGTTCACGCGCGGGCGTCGTGGTGACGACAAGCTGGCTTTGCGCGACCAGTTCCTCGGGTGCGGCAACGGCCTTGGCCTCAATCCCCAGACTTTCGGCCAGGTCATCGGCGCAAGCCTGCGCCTTGGCCTGATCGCGCCCCCAGACCAGCAACTTCCTGAATGGCCGCACCAGATGCGCCGCCTGCATTTGCAGGCGCGCCTGAACGCCGGTACCGACGACGCCCGCGGTCCCGACCTCTTCGGGCGCAAGATGCCTTGCGGCGACCGCCCCGGCGGCGGCGGTGCGAATATCGGTCAGATAGCCATTGTCCAGAAACAGCGCCTGCACCAGCCCGGTCTTGGCCGAGAACAGGATCATCAGCCCGTTGAGTGAGGGCAGGCCCAGCTTGGGGTTGTCGAAAAAGCCGGGGCTGACCTTGATGGCGAACCCTTCAAAGCCCGGAATATAGGCAGTCTTCACATCCACCTCGCCATTGGCGGCGGGCAGATCCATCGACATGATCGGTGGCATCACCACATCCCCGCCAGCCAGCGCCGTGAAGGCCTGTTCGATCACGTCGATCGTTTCGATATCAAGCGCCACGGCCTCACGCAGCTCTGCTTCGGTCAGGATCCTGATATCATGCGGCATAGGGTTTCCCTTTCACGGTGATGTCGCCCAGTTGCACATCCTGCCCGGTGACGACACGGGTGAATGTCGGCATGTCCAGATTGCGCCCCGTCACGATGGTTGCCGTAGGCCCATCAAGTTCGATCCGGCCATTCAGCACCGCAGCCATCCCCACGACGCAGGCGCCTTCCGCGACGATCCGGTCCTCGTAATAGAGCACCTGCATCGCGTGGTAAATCTCGTCCTCGGAGACCAGCACGATCTCGTCCAGCAGGTCGCGGCAGAGCGGAAAACTCAGGCGGTTTTCCATGCCGATCCCGCCACCAAGCGAGTCGGCCAATGACGCCACTTCCTCGACCTCGACGGGCTTGCCTGCCTGAATGCTTTCATACATCGCCGCGCCGCGATCCATCGAGATGCCGACCAGGCGAATTTTTGGGTTGATCGCTTTGGCGGCCAGGGCGACCCCCGCCGCCAGCCCGCCACCCGACAGCGGCACAAGAAGCGTCGTGATGTCTGGGCGCGCCGAAAGAATTTCCAGCCCGATCGTGCCTTGCCCTGCAATCACCAGCGGGTCGTCAAATGGCGAGATTTCGTAGAGGCCCTCGTCGCGGGCAAGGCGCCGGGATTCGGCCAGCGCCTCATCCTGGCTGCGGCCCGCGATATGCACCTCGCCACCCAGTGCGCGGATACCATCGACCTTGGCCTGCGGCACAAGTTCTGACATGCAGATCACCGCACGCATCCCGCGCTGCCCGGCGGCATAGGCCACGCCGCGCCCATGATTGCCCGTGGAACAACAGGTGACGCCCTTGGCCTCGGTGACACCCGCCACCGCATTCAGCGCGCCGCGCAGCTTGAATGCGCCGATCGGCTGCATGTTCTCGAGCTTGAGCAGAAATTCGGCCCCCGAGCGGGCGCTCATGAATGGGGACGGCACCAAGGGCGTGCCATCGGCAACCCCACGGATCACCTTGGCCGCGGCGTGAATGTCGGCGAGGGTCAGCTGCATATCAAACTCCGGATCGCTAAGGCCAGCTTTGCGCCGGGGCACCCTAGCGTCAACTGTGCGACAGGCAATTTCCCAAAAACGACATTTCATGCCGTTTTCCTTGGGGCAGGCTGGCTCCCTGCACAGTAAGGCGCAAGAATGTCCCTTAACTTCGGGTATAACGATGATCCAGAAATACCTTCCGTTTTCCGATGCAGAATTCCAGCGCCGACTGGAAAAAACCCGCAATGCCATGGAAAAGGCCGGGGTCGACGCGATGTTCGTGACCGACCCTTCCAACCAGAACTGGCTGACGGGTTATGATGGCTGGTCCTTTTATGTGCATCAGGGTGTTATCGTCCTGCCCGACGCCGATCCGATCTGGTGGGGCCGCAATCAGGATGCCAATGGCGGACTGCGCACCGTCTGGATGACGGACGACCGTGTGATCGGCTATCCCGACAACTACGTCCAGTCCACCGACCGCCACCCGATGCAGGACCTGGCCGAACGCCTGAAGGGCATGGGGCTCGACAATGCGCGCATCGGCGTCGAGATGGACAATTACTATTTCTCGGCCAAGGCCTTCACGGTCATGCAGACCGAGATGCCGAACGCCACGCTGGTGGACGCCACCGCGCTGGTGAACTGGCAGCGCGCGGTCAAGTCGGACGAGGAACTGGCCTTTATCCGCAAGGCCGCCGCGATTTCGGAAAAGATCGTCGACGGGCTGCTGGAACGGGTCGAACCCGGCGTGCCAAAGAACGAGGTGGTCGCCGAGATATTCCGCGATGGCATCCGTGGCACCGATGGCAACTGGGGCGATTACCCGGCGATCGTGCCGCTGCTGCCCTCGGGGTCTGACGCCGCCGCGCCGCACCTGACTTGGGATGGCCGCGATTTCGCCGAGGGCGAGGCGACATTCTTCGAGATTTCCGGCTGCTACCGACGCTATCATGCGCCCCTGTGCCGGACGCTGTTCCTTGGCAAGCCTCCGCAATTCCTGCTTGATGCGGAACGGGCCTTGGTCGAGGGGCTTGAAGCGGGGCTTGAGGCGGCGCGCGCGGGCAATCGCGCCTGTGACATCGCCAATGCGCTGGCCGCACCGCTGGAACGCGCCGGGATCGAGCGGGGCGCGCGCTGTGGCTATCCCATCGGGCTGAGCTATCCGCCCGATTGGGGCGAGCGCACCATCAGCCTGCGCGCCGAGGACGAAACCGTTCTGGAGCCGGGCATGACCTTCCATTTCATGCCGGGTCTGTGGATGTCGGATTGGGGGCTGGAGATCACCGAGTCGATCCTGATCAGGGAAGACGGCCCGGCGGAGACCTTCTGCAATCGTCCGCGCAAGATGTTCATCAAGGACTGAGCACGGGGCGGATTCGACCTATCTTTATCGCGTCGGTATCACGTCGGTATCGCGTCGGTATTTTTGCGGTGACTTCGCCGGGCGCGGGCTTGGCCGCTGGGGCGGTGACAATCCTGCCCGAGCTTGCTAAAGGCTGGTGCAGGGTCGTCACGATGGAGCCGATATTGAAGGTCACTGAAACGAAACTGCCCGGCGTGCTGCTGATAGAGCCGCGCCGCTTTGGCGACAACAGGGGTTTCTTCTCGGAGAGTTGGAACCGCAAGACCCTGCTGGAACACGGCGTCGATATCGACTTCGTGCAGGACAATCATTCGGTCTCGGCGGCGGCAGACACGGTGCGCGGGCTGCATTTCCAGTCGCCCCCGCACGCACAGGCCAAGCTGGTGCGCTGCGGGCGCGGGCGGCTGTTCGATGTTGCGGTCGATGCGCGCAAGGGCAGCCCGACCTATGGCCAATGGGTCGGTTGTGAGCTGAGCTTCGAGAACGGTTTGCAGCTGCTGGTCCCCGAAGGGTTCCTCCACGGTTTTGCCACGCGCGAACCCGATACCGAGATCCTCTATAAATGTTCTGATTATTACGCGCCCGAATGCGATGGAGCGGTGCGCTTTGACGATCCAGATATCGGGATCGACTGGGGCCTTTCCGGCGCGCCGGTCCTGTCGGAGAAGGACGCCAAGGCACCGCTGTTCAAGGAGTTCGACAGCCCCTTCACCTACGGAGACATGGCATGAAGATCCTTGTGACAGGTGGCGCGGGTTTCATCGGCTCGGCGGTGGTGCGTCTGGCGGTCACGCGCGGGCATGAGGTGGTGAACCTTGACGCGCTGACCTATGCGGGACGACTGGAAAACGTGGCCGAAGTGGCCGACAGCCCGCTTTACAGCTTTGAACAGGCCGATATCCGCGACCGCGCGGCGCTGGCGCGAATCTTCGCGGCACATGATCCCGATGCGGTCATGCACCTGGCGGCCGAAAGCCATGTCGACCGCTCGATCGACGGGCCGGGCGATTTCATCGAGACCAACATCATCGGCACCTACAACATGCTCGAGGCCGCCCGCACGCACTGGGCCGCCAAGGACCGCCCCTCCGGGTTCCGCTTTCACCATATCTCGACCGACGAGGTTTATGGCTCGCTGGGCGATACCGGGCTCTTTACAGAAGAGACCCCCTATGATCCGCGCAGTCCCTATTCCGCGTCAAAAGCGTCTTCAGACCATCTGGTGCGGGCCTGGTTCCATACTTACGGGCTGCCGGTGGTGCTGACCAATTGTTCCAATAATTACGGCCCCTATCACTTTCCCGAAAAGCTGATTCCAAAGGTCATCCTGAATGCCCTGCACGGCAAGGAAATCCCGGTCTATGGCGAGGGTCTCAATGTGCGCGACTGGCTTTTCGTCGAAGACCATGCCGACGCGCTGTTGCTGGCGGTGGAAAAGGGACAGCCGGGGCGCAGCTATAACGTGGGCGGCCATAACGAGCGGCGCAATATCGACCTGGTGCATGCGATCTGCGATTGCCTCGATGAAAAGCGGCCGCGCGAAACCGGCTCCTATCGCGATCTTATACGCTTCGTCACCGACCGCCCCGGCCATGATGCCCGCTATGCCATCGACCCCGACCGCATCACCGACGAACTGGGCTGGAAACCCTCGGTTACGGTGGAACAGGGTCTGCAAAAGACCGTGCAATGGTATCTGGACAACCCGGAATGGTGGGAACCCCTGCTGGAGATCGAGGGCGTCGGAACACGGGTGGGCACGGCATGAAGCTGCTTGTTTTCGGCCAGACCGGTCAGGTCGCCACCGAGCTTGCGAAGCGTGCGCCGGATGCGGTGTTCCTGGGCCGGGATGAGGCCGATCTGAGCGACCCCGCCGCCTGTGAAAAGGCGATCCGCACCCATGCCCCGAGCGCCGTCATCAATGCCGCCGCCTATACCGCAGTGGACCGCGCCGAAGAGGAAGAGGCACTTGCCCATCAGGTGAACGCCATCGCCCCGGCGGCCATGGCCCATGCCTGCGCAGATATGGGCATCGCACTGGTGCATATCTCGACCGACTATGTATTTGACGGCAGCGGGACCGCGCCGCTCACACCAACAGACCCTGTGTCACCGCAAAACGTCTATGGGCGCAGCAAACTGGCGGGCGAAGAAGCCATCACGCAAGCGGGCGGCACCCACGCGATCCTGCGCACGAGCTGGGTGTTTTCGGCCTATGGCGGCAATTTCGTCAAGACCATGCTGCGCCTGTCCGAAACCCGCGACGCGCTTAGTATCGTCGATGACCAGATCGGCGGGCCAACCGCGGCGGCCGATATCGCCGCAGCTTGCCTTTCCATCGCCGAGAAGTTGCAGGCCGACCCGGCCAAAAGCGGCACCTATCATTTTTCCGGGGCACCCGACGCCAGCTGGAAGGACTTTGCCGAAGCGATCTTCGACATGGCCGCGCGCCCTGTCGCGGTCAGCGGCATTGCGACATCGGATTACCCGACACCGGCCAGCCGCCCGCTCAATTCGAGGCTTGATTGCACCGAAACAGAGACTGTTTTCGGCATTAAGCGCCCCGACTGGCGCGCGGGCCTAAAGGCCGTTCTGAAAGATTTAGGAGTTTTGAGCGCATGACGCAGCGAAAAGGGATCATTCTTGCCGGCGGCTCGGGCACACGGCTTTACCCGATCACCATGGGTATCTCGAAACAGCTTTTGCCGATCTATGACAAGCCGATGATCTATTATCCGCTGTCGGTACTGATGCTGGCGGGCATCCGCGAGATCGCGATGATCACCACACCGCAGGATCAGGACCAGTTCAAGCGGATGCTGGGCGATGGCAGCCAATGGGGGCTGTCACTGACCTATATCGTGCAGGAGTCCCCCGAAGGGCTGGCGCAGGCCTATGTTCTGGCCGAGGATTTCCTGGATGGCGCGTCCTCGGCGATGGTGCTGGGTGACAATATCTTTTTCGGGCATGGCCTGTCGGCGCTTTTGGCCGAGGCGGACAAGCAGAAAAGCGGCGGCACGGTGTTCGGCTATCACGTGTCCGACCCCGAGCGCTATGGCGTGGTCAGCTTTGATGCCGAAGGGCATGCGCAACAGATCATCGAGAAGCCTAATGTCCCGCCGTCGAACTATGCGGTCACGGGGCTCTATTTCCTGGATGGCGACGCACCCCGGCTTGCGCGCGATGTGAAACCCTCGGAGCGCGGCGAGCTTGAGATCACCACCTTGTTGGAGATGTACCTGCATGCCGGCAAGCTGGATGTGCAGCGCATGGGGCGGGGCTATGCGTGGCTGGATACCGGCACCCATGCCAGTCTTCTGGATGCGGGCAATTTCGTGCGCACGTTGACCCAGCGGCAGGGGCTTCAGACCGGCTGCCTTGACGAGATCGCGCATGACATGGGCTGGATCAGTGACGAAAACCTGGCCGAACGGGCCGAGATGTTCGCAAAGAACGACTATGGCCGTTACCTGAAAAGCCGCCTCTGACAAAGGCGGCTTTCCAGGGCTTTCAAATCAGCTGGCGGCGACCATCAGACCCTCGTCTTCGAGGCGTGCATGGGCCTGATCCAGCGCCGCACCGGCGCGCGCGATCAGGGTGTCGATTTCTTCATGCGTGATGACCAGCGGCGGCGAGATCACCATGCGGTCCCCCACATGGCGCATCACAAGGTTATTGGCGAAACAGGCCTCGCGGCAGATCAGCCCGGCGGTGCCGGGGTCGGCGGCAAAGGCTGCGCGGTGCGCCTTGTCGGGCGACAGCGCGATCGAGCCCATCATTCCCGCGATGCGCGCTTCGCCAACCAGCGGATGATCGGCCAGGCTTTCCCATTTTTCCTTGAGGTAAGGCGCGGTCTGGGATGCGACGCGATCGACGATGCCCTCTTCCTGAAGGATTCGCAGGTTTTCCAGCGCGACAGCGCAGGCGACAGGGTGCCCCGAATAGGTGTAGCCATGCGCGAAATCGCAGCCGTTCATCACCTCGGCCACCTCGTCGCAGACCAATGAGCCGCCGATGGGCGCATAGCCCGAGCTGAGCCCTTTGGCGATGGTCATGACATGCGGCTTGATGCCGAAACTTTCCGAGCCGAACCAGGTGCCGGTGCGCCCGAAGCCGCAGATCACCTCGTCGGCTATCAGCAGGATCTCGTATTTGTCGCAGATGCGCTGGATCTCGGGCCAGTAGGTCTCGGGCGGGATGATGACGCCGCCCGCGCCCTGCACCGGCTCGCCGATAAAGGCGGCGACGCGGTCTTCGCCCAATTCCAGAATCGCGTCTTCGAGTTCGCGGGCACGGGCCAGGCCGAATTCCTCGGGCGACATGTCGCCGCCTTCGCCGTACCAGTGGGGCTGGTTGATGTGATGGATGTCGGGGATTGGCAGCCCCCCCTGCGCATGCATCGCCGACATGCCGCCAAGGCTGGCACTGCCGACGCTGGAGCCGTGATAGGCGTTCTTGCGGCTGATGATGACCTTTTTGGTGGGCTTGCCCTTTTGCGCCCAATAGGTGCGCACAAGGCGGATGTTGGTGTCATTTGCCTCGGAACCGGACCCGGCGTAGAACACATGGTTGAGATCATAAGGCGTCAGTTCGGCCAGCTTGTCGGCCAGCGCGATGGCCGGGACATGGGTGGTCTGGAAGAAGGTGTTGTAATAGGGCAGTTCCTTCATCTGCCGTGCGGCGGCCTCGGCCAACTCATCGCGGCCATAGCCGATATTGACGCACCAGAGCCCCGCCATCGCATCGAGGATCTCATGCCCCTCGCTATCGGTCAGGGTCACGCCCTTGGCGCGGGTGATAATACGCGCACCCTTGTCGGCCAGTTCGTCGCCATGGGTGAAGGGATGCATGTGATGCGCCGCATCGAGCGCCTGCAATTGCGCCGTGGGCATGTGATTCGTGATCAGCGTCATGACGGGACCTTTCGCAATGAGATACCGGGCGCGCCGCCGCGCGCCGCTCTTGCAGCAAGAATATGATCAAATTATCCGCTGTCAATCGAATCAGCGCGACGCGTCCGGCGCACCCAGAGATTGGCGCACTTGCTCCATTCCCTGAATCACATCTTCCCGGATGGCCCGCGCCGCGGCCTCGGCATCGCCCGCGCGCATCGCCGCAAGAAGGTCCTTGTGCTTGTCCGGCAGGTTCTGGGTGCCAAGCCTGCCGCAAACCACGCGCAGTGACGGGCCGAATCGCAGCCAAAGCCCATCCGCCACATCCGCCAGGATCGGCGCCTCGGCCAATTCATAGATCCGCTGGTGAAACCGGTAGTTCCGCTCAAGATATCCGCGCAGATCGCCCCGGCGAATCGACTCATCGAGCGCCGCGTCCATCTCTGTCAGCTCGTCGAGGTCATGTTCATTGGACCGTTCTGTGGCGCGGTGGCTAAGATGTGGGTCAAGCCATTGACGTGCAACTATTAATTCGCTGATATTATCAGAGCTCAATTGCGGAACGCTCACGCGGCGGTTGCCCTGAAATTCCAGCGCGCCCTCGCTGATCAGACGGCGAATCGCCTCGCGCACGGGGGTCATCCCGGCGCCAAGACGATCGGTCAGCCCCTGGATCGTCACCGCCTGCCCCGGCGCCAGATCGCCGAACAGCACAAGGTCGCGCAGCTGGCGGTAAATCAGCTCATGCGCGGGCAGCCGCCCCTTGTCAGGGGCGGAACTGGTCATTTTAACGGCAGCCTTGTTCATGTTTCGGGCCTCCAGCCACCTCATCGACACAACCGACCTTGCGAGTTTAACGGCTGCGTGGAAACATTGCTATATTGCCATGCGCGGAATTTTTTGATCAAATCCGCCACCAAGGCTGCAAAAAGCGCCGAACCAACGGGAGACCAAGATGCGAAAGCTGATTCTGACCACCACCGCGACTCTGGCCTTGGGCGCGCTCAGCGCCACGGCACAGGAAGTGCGTGTTTATAACTGGTCCGACTATATCGACGAGGACCTGCTTGCGAAATTCGAGGAAGAGACCGGGCTGGACCTGGTCTATGACGTGTTCGACAGCAACGAGGTCCTGGAAACCAAGATGCTGGCGGGCGGCTCGGGTTACGATGTCGTCGTGCCCTCGGGCACCTTCCTGCAGCGCCAGATTTCGGCCGGGGCCTTCCAGAAGCTGGACCCGACGAAACTGCCGAATCTGGACAACATGTGGGACGTGGTCGAACAGCGCACCGCGCAATACGACCCCGACAACGCCTATTCCATAAACTACATGTGGGGCACCACCGGGATCGGCGTGAACGTCGGCAAGGTCAAGGAACTGCTGGGCGAGGACGCACCGATCGACAGCTGGGAGTTGGTCTTCAACCCCGAGAACATGGACAAGCTGGGCGAATGCGGCGTGCATTTCCTTGATGCACCCGCCGAGATGATCCCCGCCGCGCTGAAATATATTGGCGAAGACCCCGACAGCCATGATCCCGACGTGATCGCCAAGGTCGAGGAAGTCTATGCCCCGGTCCGCGCGAATATCCAGAAGTTCCACAGCTCGGAATACATCAACGCGCTGGCCAATGGCGACATCTGCGTCGCGGTCGGCTGGTCGGGCGATATCCTGCAGGCGCGCGACCGCGCCGACGAGGCCGATAACGGCGTCGAGATCGCCTATAACGCCCCCAACGAAGGCGCGCAGATGTGGTTCGACCAGATGGCGATTCCCGTCGATGCGCCCAACCCCGAAGGGGCGCATACCTTCCTGAACTTCATCATGGACGCCGAGAACATGGCGGCGGCGTCGAACTATGTCTATTACGCCAACGGCAACAAGGCCTCGCAGCAATATCTGGTCGAGGACGTGATCGAGGATCCGGCGATCTATCCGTCACAAGAGGCGATGAACAACCTGTTCACCACCACGCCGTATCCGGCCAAGGTGCAGCGCGTCGTGACGCGCCTTTGGACCAAGATCAAATCGGGCACCTGACGCCCTTCATGGCCCGCGCGACCCGATCGCGCGGGCCTTCTTTTTCCGACAGGTGGGACAGGCATGGGCCAGACCGTATTCGAGCCGTGGAACGACCCGAACGAAAAACCGCTGATCCAATTCAAGGGCGTCACCAAGCGCTTCGGCGAATTCACCGCCATCGACAACCAGACACTGGATATCTTTCCGCAGGAGTTCTTTGCACTGCTTGGCCCTTCGGGCTGCGGCAAGACCACCATGATGCGGATGCTGGCCGGGTTCGAGGCCCCGACCGAGGGCACGATCCTGCTGGCCGGGCAGGATATCGCGCCGATCCCGCCCAACAAGCGGGCGGTGAACATGATGTTCCAGTCCTATGCGCTGTTCCCGCATCTTTCGGTCTGGGACAATATCGCATTCGGACTGAAGCGCGACGGCATGGCCAAACAGGCCATTGGCGACCGCGTGGCCGAGATGCTGAAACTCACCCGGCTCGAACAATTCGCGCGCCGCAAGCCGCACCAGATTTCCGGCGGACAACGTCAGCGCGTGGCGCTGGCGCGCAGCCTTGCCAAGGCGCCCAAGCTGCTGCTTCTGGATGAACCGCTGGGGGCGCTTGACGCCAAGCTGCGCCAGGATACCCAGTTCGAGCTGATGGATATCCAGGAAAAGACCGGCACCACCTTCGTGATCGTGACGCACGATCAGGAAGAGGCGATGACCGTCGCCAGCCGCGTCGCGGTGATGGATCACGGCCGGATCGTGCAGGCCGACACCCCGGCGCGCATCTACGAAAACCCCAATTCGGTCTATGTCGCGGATTTCATCGGCGATGTGACGATCATCGAAGGCACCGCGAAACGCGCCGCGGAGGGCTACGACATCACCTTCGCTGAGGGACAGCCCGTCCTGCATGCCGTGTCGGATGTGGAGCTTACGCAAGGCCAGCGCTGTTCGCTGGCGATCCGGCCCGAGAAAGTCTCGATTACGGCGGAAAAACCCGAAGACAAGCGCAATACGCTAAAGGGCAAGATCCTGGATATCGCCTATCTCGGGAACCTTTCCACCTATCACGTCGAACTGCCCACCGGGCAGATCATCAAGGCCCAGACCGCCAACACCCGCCGCCTGTCGCGCCGCGCCCTCACCTGGGAGGACGAGGTGTGGCTTGGCTGGACCGACACCGCAGCCGTCCTGCTGGAGCAATAGGCGATGCGGCGCGCGGTACTCATCCTCACCCCGTATCTGTGGCTGCTGGCACTGTTCCTTGTGCCCTTCATCATCGTTCTCAAGATCAGCCTCAGCGATATCGCCTTGGCGATCCCGCCCTATACACCGACGCTTGATTTCAGCGAGGGCTGGCGGGGGTTCAAGGATTTCCTCAGCGCGCTGGATTTCGAGAATTTCATCTTCCTGACCACCGACGATCTTTACTGGAAAGCCTATCTTTCGTCGGTCAGGATCGCGCTGATCGCCACCACGCTGACGCTGCTGGTGGGCTATCCGATTGCCTATGGCATGGCCCGCGCGCCCGAACATTGGCGCGCGACACTCATGCTGCTGGTGATCCTGCCGTTCTGGACCAGCTTTCTGATCCGTGTCTATTCCTGGATGGGGATCCTTTCGGGTGAGGGGTATCTCAACCAGTTCCTGCTCTGGATCGGCTTGATTTCCGAGCCGCTGACCATCCTCAACACGCCCGTCGCGGTCTATATCGGGATCGTCTATACCTATCTGCCCTTCATGATCCTGCCGATCTATGCCGCGCTTGAGCGGATGGATGGCTCACTTCTGGAAGCGGCCGAGGATCTGGGCTGTTCGCGGCTCACGGCCTTCTGGCTGATCACCGTTCCGCTGAGCAAGAACGGCATCATCGCGGGCTGTTTCCTGGTCTTCATCCCGACAATCGGCGAATTCGTCATCCCCTCGCTTCTGGGCGGGTCGCAGACGCTGATGATCGGCAAGGTCCTGTGGGAGGAGTTCTTCAACAATCGTGACTGGCCGGTGGCCTCGGCGGTGGCGGTGATCCTGCTCCTGATCCTGATCATCCCGATCATCCTGTTCCAGCGCAATGAACAGAAGCAACGGGAGGCCGACGGATGAGACGCCTGACATGGTTCAATGTCACCTCGCTGACGCTTGGCTTTGCCTTCCTTTATCTGCCGATGCTGCTTCTGATCGTCTACAGCTTCAACGAATCCAAACTGGTCACGGTCTGGGCCGGGTTCTCGACCAAGTGGTATGGCACCTTGCTGAGCAACGATGCCTTTCTGGACGCCGCATGGGTCACGGTGCAGGTGGCCTTCGTCAGTTCCTCCATCGCCACGGTGCTGGGGACGATGGCGGCATATGTCATGGTGCGCGGCGGGCGGTTCATGGGACGCACGCTGTTTTCCGGGATGATCTATGCGCCGCTGGTGATGCCCGAAGTGATCACCGGCCTGTCGCTGTTGCTGCTGTTCATCGGGATCGGGCTGGATCGCGGGATTTTCACGATCATCCTGGCGCATACGACATTTTCGATGTGCTATGTCTCGGTGGTGGTCTCGTCACGGCTGGTCAGCTTTGACCGCTCGCTGGAAGAGGCGGCGCTGGATCTGGGCTGCTCGCCGATGCAGGCGTTCCGGCTGGTCACCTTGCCGATCATCGCGCCGGCGGTCATCTCGGGCTGGCTTTTGGCGTTCACGCTGTCGCTTGACGATCTGGTGATCGCGTCCTTCACCGCAGGCCCGTCGGCCACCACCCTGCCGATCAAGATCTGGTCGTCGATCCGGCTGGGTGTCAGCCCCGAGATCAACGCGCTTTCGACCATCCTGATCGCGGTGGTCGCGGTCGGGGTCATCACCGCCTCGATCATCACCAAGCGATCCGCCCTGCGCCAGCAGGCCGAGGAGCGCGCCGCCGAACGCCTATGAAACGCATCTTTCCCGCGCATACCTATGGCGTGGCCCCGCGCGAAAGCTGCTATTGGGCCGATACAGTGACGAATCCGGCCTTTTCCGCCGCCCATGGGCCGCTTGCCTGCGATGTCGCGGTTATAGGCGGCGGCTTTACCGGGCTTTCCGCAGCACTGCACCTGGCCGAAGCGGGCGCCGACGTGGCCCTGCTCGAGGCCGAAACCCCCGGCTGGGGCGCCTCGGGGCGCAATGGCGGCTTTTGCTGCCTCGGCGGGTTCGGCGCGCCAGACAACGTGATCGCCAAGCTGCATGGCGACGCCGCCCGCCAAGACGCACGGCGCAGCGAGATGGCCGCCGTCGCCACCGTCGAATCACTTATCGAGAGGCACGCGCTGGAGGTGGACAGGCATTCGCGCGGCGAGTCTGTCATGGGATTCACCGCGAAATCGCTGACCGCCTTCGAGGCCGAATCCCGCCGCATCGAAGCCGATCTGGGCGTTACCCCCGAGATCATTCCGCCCGAGAATCTGGCCGAACATAGCATGACCGGCCCGTTTCACTGCGCCATGACCACTCCGGTCGGATTCGCACTCAACCCGGCGAAATACGCACTTGGGCTGGCCCAGGCCGGGCAGGATGCCGGGGCGCGCATCTTTGCCAACAGCGCGGTCAGGCGGATCGACCAGGGCAATGGCTTCACCCTCCATACCGACGCAGCACAGATCACCGCCAAACGCCTGATCGTGGCGACCAACGGCTATTCGTCAGATGATCTTCCGGGCTGGATGCGCGCGCGCTACCTGCCCGCGCAATCCAATGTCATCGTCACCCGCACCCTGTCGGACGAGGAGATCGCCGAACAGGGCTGGTCCACCGAGCAGATGGCCTATGACGAGCGGTTCTTTCTTCACTATTTCCGCCTGATGCCCAATCGACGCTTTCTGTTCGGAATGCGCGGCGGGCTGTTCAGCTCGGCGGCGGCGGATGCCGGAATGCACCGCACCATCCGCAGCCATTTCGACCGCATGTTCCCCGCCTGGGCGCATGTGGACACCCCCTATAGCTGGAACGGCCTTCTGAGCCTGTCACGCGACATGACCCCCTTTGCCGGGCCGATCCCCGAGATGCCCGGCGCCTTTGCCGCGCTCAGCTATCAGGGCAATGGCGTGGCGATGGCCAGCCACGCGGGCGCGATTCTGGCCGATTTGGCAGAGGACAGGCAGCCGCGCGTTGCCTGGCCCGAGATCATGCGCAAACCGCCCCAGCGCTTCCCTCTGGGCCGGTTCCGGCGCGCATGGCTCTGGCCGCCCTATGCGGCCGCCACGATCATGGGCGACTGAAAACAGGCTCTAAACCTGCGGCGTTCGCGCCGATCTGGCGCGCCCGCGCTTGAGGCCCAGGTGGCGTTCGCGCAGGATGATGACAAGCCCCGCCACGATCACCAGCGCCGCGCCAATGAGCATCTGCATGGTCGGCAACTCGCTGAAGACGAAATACCCGCTCAACAGCGCAAACAGCATCGAGGCATAATCAAACGGCGCCACCACGCTCGCATCCGCGAAACGGTAGGCCGATGTCATGAAGATCTGCGCAGACCCACCCAGAAGCCCCGCAAGGATCAACAGGATGATCTCGGTAGTGCCCGGAATGACCCAGCCGAAGGGAATCGTCAGCAGCGACAGAAGGGTCGAGGTCAGCGAGAAATAGAACACGATCGCGCTGGTCTGTTCGGTTGCCACCATCTTGCGGATATAGATATGCGCAAGCGCCGCGCAGGTCGCGCCCAGCAGGACCATCACCGCGCCGACCGCCTGCACGGTCTCGACGGTCTCGCCCGCCAGCGCGCTCATCCGTGGTGACAGCACCACCAGCACCCCCATCAGCCCCAAGGCCACCGCACCGAAGCGGAATACACCGACGCGCTCATCAAGAAACATCGCGGCAAAGACCACCGTCAGAAGCGGCGCGGCATAGCTGAGCGCCGTCACCTCGGGCAGCGGCAAAAGGCCAAGCCCCCCGAATATCAGCCCCATCGCCGCGGTGCCGACGAAACCGCGCCAGAAATGGCCCATCGGCGATTTGACCCTGAGCCCGGTTTGAAGATCGCCCCGCAAGGCCAGCCAGCCCAGGATCACAGGGATGGCAAAGAACGAGCGGAAGAACACCGCCTGTCCCGGCGGCACATGGTCGGATGTCGCCTTGATCAGCGCCGACATGATGACGAACAGGATGACGGAAATCAGTTTCAGGGCGATGCCCTTGAATGGGCTCATGAGCGCGACTCCTTGCCGCGTATCCATGCGACGCGCCGCGCCCAAGGTCAATCGCCAGCCGCCCCGCGAAGCGCATGGCACCGTTTCGCGGGTTGCATATCAGGCTCTGTTATCGCCCGATATGAACATTCTATTTAACCGGTCTTCTTGGGCACCGCGTGTTTCAGCACCCAGTCGGCGCGCGGAAAATGGCAGGTATAGCCATTGGGAAACCGTCTCAGGTAATCCTGATGCTCTGGTTCGGCCTCCCAGAAATCGCCGACCGGCTCGATCTCGGTCACGACCCTGCCGGGCCATTGCCCCGAGGCTTCCACATCCGCGATGGTGCGCTCGGCCTCGTGTTTCTGATCCTCATCGACGTAATAGATCGCCGAGCGATAGCTCATCCCGAGATCATTGCCCTGCTGGTTGGGCGTGGTCGGGTCGTGGATCTGAAAGAAGAATTCCAGAAGATCGCGATAGCTTATTCGCGCCGGGTCAAAGATGATCTCGATTCCTTCGGCATGGGTGCCGTGATTGCGGTAGGTGGCGTTCGGCACATCGCCGCCGGTATAGCCGACGCGCGTGCTGATCACCCCGTCAAGCTTGCGGATCAAATCCTGCATGCCCCAGAAACAGCCTCCGGCCAGAACTGCACGTTCCGTCATGTCACGTCCTCCACTTGGTCCAGGTAATCGCCATAGCCTTCGGCCTCCATGTCGTCGCGATGGATGAACCTCAGGCTTGCCGAGTTGATGCAATAGCGCAAGCCGCCACGATCCACGGGACCGTCAGGAAAGACATGCCCCAGATGACTGTCGCCATGGGTGCTGCGCACTTCGACGCGTTCCATCCCGTGGCTGCTGTCGCGTAATTCGTTGATATGGGCGGGCTCGATGGGCTTGGTGAAACTGGGCCAGCCGCAGCCCGACTCGTATTTGTCGCCCGATGCGAAAAGCGGCTCGCCCGAAACCACATCCACGTAGATGCCGGGCTCCTTGTTCTGAAGATACTTGCCGGTGCCGGGTCGCTCGGTGCCGTTTTCCTGCGTCACCCAATAGCTTTCCGGATCCAGCGCGGCGATGGCATCGGAGTTTCGTTCATACTTGGCCATTGATGCGCTCCATTGTCCTATGGGTGACAAGATGGGGCAAATCCGCCGGGATAAAAGGGTTGTGTGGCTTTGAGCGGCTCAAAGCGCGATTCGCGG
>Ga0102925_1000102_pt1 | contig 39443 bp, 42 predicted proteins | sample SalPonR1_A_D1_MG_FD_78216 | JGI IMG/M metagenome (GOLD analysis project Ga0102925, IMG submission 78216) | Salt pond soil microbial communities from South San Francisco under conditions of wetland restoration - Salt Pond MetaG R1_A_D1_MG | ecosystem: Environmental > Aquatic > Marine > Intertidal...
AGATATTCAGGGGATCTGAGAGCAATGCTGTTTTCGTGGAGGGTATCTTCCAGATATCTGATGAATACAAGGAGCTTGAAACTGGTGACACATTCGGTGAGATGGAAATAACAAGTCTCGGTGGTTCTATTGTAATGAAGAATGATGATTCCATATCTCTTTCAAAGGATAATGACATCGAGATCATGGAGAATGTTGGTATCAGGGTGGCAGATTCTGATACTGTCAGGTATTATCCATATACGGAGGTAACCACCTCTCCTGATGAGGAACTTAAAGTTACGATCAAGGATTCTGTTGCTTTGAAAGGTGAGGAATTCACCATAACAGTGACTTCACGCGGTGCTTCAGTGGCAGAGGCAAGCGTTGAAGTAGAGGGTACAAAGATAGGCGAGACTGATGATGAAGGCAGGATCGATTATACTCCTACTGAAGTAGGAGTTCTGGACGTCGTTGCTGAAAAGGAAGGCTACGTTTCCGGAACTGATGAAATAGAAGTAATTGATCCTGATGATGAGACCAGGAAGATCAGCATTGAAGTTTCACCTGAAGAGATATTTGAAGGAAGTCCAATGACCATCTATGTGCTCAAGTCCATAGGTGGGGATGCAATTCAGGGTGCCGATGTAACCTTTGATGGTAAATCACTGGGCTCGACCTCAAGCGATGGTACTATTACTTACACACCTACAGAACCAGGTATGCACAAGCTCGAAGCAACAAAGTCAGGAATGCTTGATGCTGAGCTTGATTTCAAGGTTGAAGAGCTTGCAGCTAAGTTCGAGTTTAGCAATCTTGTGATAACTCCTGTTGGTGTCAAGCAGGGTAATGAAGCAACTTTCAATGTGGATGTAGAAAATACCGGAACTGCTGCAGGTGACTACACAGTTGAATTGAAGGTTAATGGAACTGTCGTAGGCAGTCAGACCATCAGCATGGAAGTAGGGGACACACAGACTCTTGAATTCAAGCATGCAGAAGAGGAACCTGGTACTTACCTCGCAATAGTAGGTGGTCTGGAGCAAACATACGAAGTAGTTGAAAAATCAAGTGTATTAATCTACGCACTTGGTGCGATCGTGCTTGCTGTTGCAGGAGGTCTTGGTTATCTATTCACAGCAGGTGGATGGACAGTTGAGATGGCCCAGGCAAAGGTCGGAGAAGCAATAGTAGCACTTAAAGAGTTAATCGGAAATGTCCGATAACTCTTTTTCTTTTTATTTCTTAAATATTTAATTAGTTAATCAATATTCGTTTTTAGTTGATCTTTTTAGCTACATGTTCGATTGCCTCTATTAAACTGTTCTTTGGCATAATGGTGGCTACCGGTATTTTCAATATCTTTTCCACAGTAGGGCTTACAATTGGTGCACACACAAGAGCTTTTGCTCCCTCTCTTTCAGCACGGACAGCAGCTATAATAGCTTCTTCTATTGAGGTGGCAGAATATTCTCTAATGGTGCAAAGATTGCCACATATCTTTCTTTTTGTCTCATTGATATTATCCAGTACCGGCCTTGCAGCAATAACTGCTATGAATTCTCCCCTCTCTGAACATTCTATTGTTTTGATTGTTTTGATTATCTGGCGCAGAGTCTTCAGATTAGGTTCACGCTTCCCGGAAAGTACTTTGTAAAGGGTGCTGGGGGGTATGTTTGCCTTTTCTGCAAAGTCAACAGCTGTGAGCTCAAGGTCTTCTTTTATTGCTCTTGATAGTTCTTTTCTGAAACTCTCGTTCGAATCAAATATTGAATCTATTGTTTTCTCTGCAATGCTCATTTTTCCTACACACCTGTTATACGTCAAAAATTATCCTATATGGGCAATGAATAGTTTGATATTAATACGTTTGGCATAAATATGCTGTAAAAGAAGGAAATGTATATAATCTATAGTATCATGCCAATTGAATACATATTTTCGATAATTTAGGTGGTAATTTGAACACGAAAAGAATGATCAAACCAGTTTCATTTTTACTTCTAGTAACTGTCATTATGGCTATGGTACTTGTATCTGGCTGTACGGAAAAAGAAGAAGAAACTGAAGCACTTACAGAATTGACATTTGGTTATCAGCCAAGTACACATCAGATAGCCTATCTTACAGCAAAGGAAAAAGGCTGGTGGAATGAGGACCTTTCTCCGCTTGGCATAGAAACTATCAATGACAATCTATTCCCGACAGGTGCACCTGAAATGCAGTCTATGCTTGCCGGTGACATCGATGTTGCATACGTTGGTGCAGCACCAGTGATATCTGCTCTTGCAAGTGGACTTGACGCTAAGATAGTTGCAGCAGTGCAGATAGAGGGATCAGACCTTGTATTGCGTAATGAGTTCCCATATGAAAGTCCGGAAGACCTCAAAGGTTTGAAACTTGCTACTTTCCCACCAGGAACTATTCAGGATACACTCCTTAGAAATTGGCTTAAGGAAAATGGTGTTGACCCTGACAAGGATGTAGACATACTTGCCATGGGTCCAGGAGATGCAATTACTGCTATCTCTGCTGAGCAGATAGATGGAGCTTTCCTTCCACACCCAGCACCAACTCTCATAGAAGATGGTGGTAATGCTCGCTCAATTGTTCAATCCAATGAAATATTGGCTGAACATGCTTGCTGTGTTGTTGCAGTCAGTGGTGATTTGATTCGTGAGCACCCTGAGCTTGTGCAGCAGATCGTAGCAACTCATGTGCGTGCAACCCAGTATAATTCAGAGAATCTGGACGAAGCAGCTCAGATATTTGCTGATGACCAGGATTGGGATGTTGAGCTTGTAAAAACATCTCTTGCAGATTGGGATGGTGCATGGGTAGCTGATCCAAATCTTATAGTCGATTCAACAGTTGATTACGCTAAGGTCCAGTATGATCTTGGGTACATTTCAACAGAATTGACAGAGGATGACATATTTGACCTGAGCTTCTATGAAGCTCTGGGTCAATAATCCTTTTTTTTATAATAGTATCCAATAATAAATTTCAATGGCAAGAAAATCTTTTTAGCAGCGATAATGTTACTTTGGTTTTCAAAATAAGGGGGAACAATGGCTCAAACTCATTTTCATAATATTAAAAGTAAAAGTGTGGAGATATTTTCCATTCTTTCTGCTATTATAATATGGCAATTAATAGCTGTTTATTGGGTTAAGAACAGCTTTTTCCTTCCCAGTTTCACCGATGTAACATTTGCATTCTTTACAGTGGTCACAAAGCAGGATGATTTTTTCTTATTCTCCCGGGATATTCAACTCCCTGTGTTGGTAGTTGATCTTCTTTATAGTCTTTTACATTTCTGGATAGGTCTCTTATCTGCACTAATAGTTGGAATTCCAATTGGGATGACCATGGGCTGGTTCAAGATCGTTAATAGAATACTTGACCCATTAATAGAGATAATTCGTCCAATTCCTCCGCTGGCATGGATACCATTTGCAATTATATGGATCGGTCTTAATCCAATGGGTGCTGGATTTGTGATATTTATCGGTGCTCTATTTCCAATTGTAATTAACACATACACCGGATTCAAGGGTGTTCCAAAGGTCTATGTAGAGGCAGCAAAGGTGCTGGGATGTAATCGCAACATTGAACTTATGAGATACGTTGCACTTCCTTCTTCTCTTCCCTCCATTGCAGCAGGGATCAGGATTGCCATGGGTGTGGGATGGATGTGCCTGGTGGCAGCTGAGATGTTCGGTGTTAGCAGAAACGGCCTTGGATTTAAGATATGGAATCATTACTATCATCATAGCATGGATTTCGTGCTTGTTTACATGCTTATACTTGGTTTTTTGGGACTTTTCATAGATCGTGTACTGAGGTATTATCTTGAAGCTCGGCTTCTTAAATGGCGCGCAGGAGTGATGGCATAATGCGAAATGTTAGCTTGAGCAATATCTCTCGTAGATTTGTCAAGGAAGATGGAACTCATATGGTAGCTCTTGATGATGTAAGTCTTGAGATTGATGATGCAGAGTTTGTTTGCTTTTTGGGTCCGTCGGGATGTGGCAAAACAACACTTCTAAGGATAATTTCGGGTCTAGATCAACCGGATGAGGGTGCTGTTTTTTTACACAATGAAAAGATCACAGGCCCTGGTCCTAAGAGGGGTATGGTTTTTCAGGAATACTCTCTTTTCCCATGGAAATCAGTAATGGAGAATGTGATATTTGGCCCTTTAATGAGCGGAATGAAAAAGAAAGATGCTCTAAAAGAGGCTGAAATTTACCTTGAGCTAGTTGGTCTTGAACAATTCAAAGATAGTTTTCCCCATGAGCTTTCAGGTGGTATGAAACAAAGGGTTGCTATTGCCCGTGCCCTTGCAAATGAGCCTGAGGTACTTTTGATGGATGAACCATTTGGTGCATTGGATGCACAAACAAGGAACGTTCTTCAGGGAGAATTGCTGCAAATATGGGAAAAGAAACGCATAACTGTTCTTTTTGTCACTCATAGTGTCGATGAAGCTGTATTTCTGGCAGATCGCATAGTTATGATGAGTTCACGACCGGGCAAAATAAAAACCATTATAGATGTAAATATCCCAAGACCACGTGGCAGAACCAGTTTAGATGTAAATGTTCTAAGGGATGAGATACTTCAGATACTATCTGAAGATAAAGAGAAGTGAAAGTGAATATTGTATTATTCAGAGCGAACTATAACCTTAGTTCCGGATTCAATTTCCTTTACTTCGACCTTGCCTATTAATTCAAGTATGGTTTTAGCTTTTGCAAAACCAATATTACATCCCGGGCGAATATGCATGTCTCTTCCTGCAGTGGCAGATCCACTAATTTTTACAGAATCAAAGACATTTAGGTCATTCCCAGCTTCAACATTTCCTTTTATCTCAGATCTGGGGCCTATTATAATATCGTCAGCTTCAATATTTCCATTTACTATAGAGCCTTTTCCAAGTTTTAATGTACCCTTTACGGCAAGGTCTCCCCAGAAATTAGCCCCGGCTCCAACAATAAAATTACCATCAATATTAACTTCATTCTCAAAGAATGCCTTTTTTTGTGCTATGAAGGTGTTAGATTTTTCATGATATTTTATCATCTCTTCACTCATCTCATTCACCAGTTTATTCTAATAGTTTTCTTGACTATAAATCTACTACATACTTGAATATTGTCATTAGCATTGGCGTACATCTGTTGGTGCAATGTTCATTTTCTTCATTTTCTAGTGATTCATCCTGATTAGAGTAATAAACATTATATATATCTATATGTATATATTTACTATCTGTGGATATTGGAGCTACATCTAATGTATTTAGTCGGTTTTACACGAATTAAGGTGTATTAATGGTGGAAAAGAACGGATCTTGTTGCCCAGAGGGTTTAGATGCAGAAATCGCTTGTAATAATTCAGGCTCCTCGGTACTTGATGCAGATTTTCAATTTGAGGATATTGATAAATCCAGACCCTTCTTTGATCTTATCAACTCTCCAATAGTAGTATTAGATACTGATTCAACTGTTATTCTGGCAAATCGGAATTTTCAATCTTTTTTTGGTAATGGCGAAGCAAGATTGCAGGAAGAAGATTGGACGGATGTTTTAATTTCTTCAGGCTTCAGTTCCTTCTTTGCTGATGTAGGATCCTTGATGTCTGAAAGTACTGAATTAACCAATCCTCTGGAGTATGGATTTGTAAATAAAGCCGGAAACCTGATAGTTATCAACTGGTCGCTTACCCGACTTAAGGATAAAGCCGGCCAGTTAAAAGGGTTTGTACTGTCAGGTGCAGACGTCACGATCAAAGACAACATTGAAAAGCAGTCACTGCACGAAAAGCAAGCTATTTTTTCATTCTTAGACTCTGCAACTTATTCAATTGTACTTGCAGACTCAGGTGGCAGAATCACATTCTGGAATAAAAAATCATCTCAATTATTTGGTTTTAGTCAGGATGATGTCCTGGGAGAACCTCTCACTATAATGATGCCAAAGCGCTATAGAAAAGCGCACGAAGGTTGGGAACACCTTATATCAATTGGTAAATCTGCAGTTGTAGGGCGTATATTTGAGGCTACGGGTCTTCGTAAGGATGGTACAGAATTTCCACTTGAGATATCAATATCCACAACCCGGTCAAATGGCAAAGTATTCCACAGTGCAATATTGAATGATATCTCAAAGCGTAAGATGAAAGAAAGAATGATGACCATTTCAAAGAACAAGTACAGGATGATATTCGAGAAATCTCCACTTGGTATTTTCCACTTTGATGAAAATGGTATTATCACTCAGTGCAATGAAAAATTTGTTAACATAATAAAAGCTGATGAAGAACATATCATTAGTGATATTATGGGCTTTGATCTTCTCAGCTTGAAAGAAAATTCTCTAAGAAATGCAGTAAAGAGAGTACTTAGTGGTATTCCTGCCAGATATGAGGACATTTTTGTATCACCATTCTCTGAAAAATCAATTCCTATTAAAGCAGATTTCAGCCCCGTAATTTCTGATGAAGGTAAATTGATGGGCGGTGTCTGCGTTGTAGAGGACTTTACAGAACGTAAAGCTGCTGAAAGAGAACTTAACCAGTATGCAGAAGACCTTGCAAAAGCTAATAAGGAGCTAACATCTCTTGATCGTATGAAAGATGAGTTCCTTTCCAATCTCAGGCATGAACTCAAGACTCCTCTTATCCCTATCAAGGGTTATAGTGAGCTCATGTTTGATGGTGCACTTGGGGAATTGAGCGACAAGCAGAAGGATGCCATGGAAAAAGTAATGCTCAGTTCCGAAAGGTTGAAACGACTAATTGATTCACTTCTTTATGTCAGTATTACTGAAGCAGGTAATGTTGAATACAGCTTTGTTCCACTTCGGCTACCTGAAGTAATAAGCTCTGCTATCCATAACCGTTCTCCTGAAATAACAAGCAAGAATCATGAAGTGGAAACAAATTTCCCTGATGATCTGCCTTTAATAGAAGGTGACCTTGATTATCTTGAAGATGCATTTGTCAATATCATTGACAACGCTTCAAAGTTCACTCCAAATAGTGGAAAAATATTGATATCCGCTATCAAAGAAGATGATCGAATCCATTTAAGAATTACTGATGATGGAATTGGTATTGCTGAAGAGCATCTTCCTCATGTATTTGAAAGATTCTATCAAATAGATGGCTCATCAACACGTAAATACGGTGGCAATGGGCTTGGCCTCTATATTTGCAAAAAGGTTATCGAATCCCATAATGGTAGTGTATGGGCAGAAAGTAAAGAAGACCTTTTCACTACGATTCATGTTGTGCTACCGATCAAAGAGCTTTAATTTCCATTCTTTTTAGTGAATTGTGCAAGAGTGATGAGTGACAATGCCGTTGCTGTAACACTAGCTTCATTTTTTCCCCATGATCCGTTATGATTCATCTTCTCAAGTACCCATTCGATATCGCTGCTGAGTTCTTCATGGTATCCTGCAAGAATGAGTGCCTGTATGCATATATTGCTGGTAGCAATGGTCTTCCATGCTCCGTTTTTATCCCTCTGGCCAAGTATCCATTTAGCATGCTCATTTATGAAAGCAGAAAACTCGTCATTTTGATCAAGTTTTCCTTGCTTTATCAAGGCATTTATTATCAGGGAATTCGTTCCGGGATATTCCCACTCAGAAGAGTAATTGTCTACAAGCCATCTACATCCCTCTAAATTGTATATTCCCATGTCTGCAAGAGCCATCAATGCATAAGTCGTATCATATACATCATTGTTCCATGCTCCATTTTCCTGCTGTGCCAGAATCCATTTCTTAGTATTCTCCTGATTTTCTTCGACCTTCGCAAGTGCAGATATGGACCTGGATGTATCTCTTATAGAATTATTCCAATGCCCATCATTTTTTTCTTCGATGAGTTTTCTGGCAAGATCAGTTTCCACATTCCATAGCTGAAATGCCAGTAAAACTCTTGATATTTCCTTGATCTTACTTATATCCTGAGACAAAAGCCAGTAAAACGATCTTTCCTTTTTAAAATACATGATGAAGTAGATGCCTTGATAGTTATTTATTTCTTTGTAGATTCCTTCTTATCTGCACACTAAAATTATGTATTTGCATTATTCATGGCGATTGCAATTAGAAAAGTAATTAATATAGTAAGTTCCATTTATTTATCAAAGTTAGGTTGGTCTAATAATGAATAATCGTGAAATTGCTGAAAGAATTGTAAAGTTACTTGACCTGAAATATGATCCTGTGGCTGTCAAAGTCATAAAGGAAGGAGATTCTGTTCCTGAGGGGTTTGAGGAAACAGAGGGTAAAATAAGACATTGCCAATCTATAATGAAGGCAAGAAAAGGGGAATCATTCCTTGTTCCTTTAGACAAGCATGCATGTGTGGTAGGTGCATCAAGTCTTGGCCTGGTAGATACTCCTGAAAAAGTTGAAGCTGGTGACTTCCATGCAAATCTGGGTATGTTTGATTGCTCAGAAGCCGCTGCAAATATGATATCTCAGCGTTCTGTACTGGATAGTGGAAATGTTGCTACATACGTTGGCCCACTGAAAGACTTTGCTGTAGAACCTGATGTGGTCATTCTTGTAGATCTTCCTGAAACTCTTTACTGGCTTATTCCTGCAGCTACATTCTTTGAGGGTGGCAGACAAGCTTTCAATACAGCAGCTTTTCAGGCTACATGTGTGGACTCTACGGTAATTCCTCTCCTGACTGGTAAAATGAATATGAGTCTTGGATGCTTTGGCTGCCGTAAAGCAACAGATATAGAAAATTCAGAAATGATTGCTGGAATTCCTTTTGAGAATATGGATAAAATGCTTGAAGCTCTTGAAAAGATCCATGATGGTCCAATGGAAAAGGCAAGGAAGAAATAATTTCTTCCTGCTTTTTATTATTTAAGCAATCAATTTGATCTGACTTTATCTAGCTAATTATTATTCACTGAATTTCTCAACGTTGTCCACGATATCACTGAAGTTTTTAGACCACTCCATATCGTTGTTCATTTCGCTGTGTACCCGGCCACTATCTTCTATTTCCGCAAGTTTAGGGTCAAGTGGTAATTCTCCCAGGATCTTTATATTGAAATCAGATGCAGCTTGCTCGACTCCACCTTTATTGAACAGTTCTATCTTTTCATCACAGTGTGGGCAGATTATTCCACTCATATTCTCTACAAGTCCTATTACGGGAACTTCAAGCACTTCTGCAAATTTAATTGATTTTCTGACACTTACAATAGCAACATCCTGTGGTGTTGTGACAACAACTGCACCGTCAACTGTTTCGATCAATTGTGCAATGCTGAGTGGTTCATCCCCTGTACCAGGTGGCAGGTCAATGATAAGGTAGTCAAGTTTACCCCATGAAACTTCCTCCAGTAACTGCTTAATGGCTCCCATCTTTGCAGGTCCTCTCCATATTACAGGAGCATCCTTGTCAGGCAAGAGGAGTCCAACTGACATTACAAAGAGATTCTCTGTTACTGCTATAGGAACAAGCCCGTTCTCATCAACTGTTGGTTTTTGATCTTCAATACCAAACATCTTTGGAATACTTGGTCCGTGTATATCCGAATCAAGAAGGCCTACTTTGTGTCCACGTTCTGCAAGACGCGCAGCAAGATTTGCGGCAACAGTGCTCTTTCCAACACCACCTTTTCCACTCATGACCATTATTTTATTCTTGATAGCTCTCATATTTTTGATAAGCTTTGATTCCTGTGGTTTCTTCATCAGGTCTTCAGGACTCTGGATATTTTGTGTCATTTGTATTTCCTCTGATATTATTATTATCAACAATTCTGAAATATTACTTAAATAATGTTAAAATAACTGTGCTATTCTGCATCGGAGTCTACGTAATTTACACCTGCTATCTCAATGGCTTTCCCCATGGTAAGTGCTAATGCAACTTTTCTTCTTGCATTTTGCAGATCTTCCCAGAAAGCACGTCTTGAGATCCCCATGCTAAAAGCCGCATCTTCCTGTTGCATTTCTTCAAGATCAACAAGTCGCAATGCTTCCAATTCCTCAATTGCAAGAGATATGTTTTCAAGTTCTTTGAGGGGCACACCTCTTGGTTTGAAATATAATACTTCAGGTGAGCACTGAACTCTTCTGGGTGACTTTGGTCTTCCTCTACAGGGCATATAATGCAGTCATTGTTAAAACTATTATTTAAATGTTTTCCATAATTATTTATATTTATTCTCATTTGCGTATAAATAATAGAATAAACATTTAAATAAAATATGAAACTATGCTCAATAGGCCAAGACCGATGCAGAATTTCGAGAAGTCATATTTCTCAGCCATTTTTATGAATATGTCAATTGTCAGAATTCCCACTATGAACGCAAAGAATAATGCCAATATGGATGTTGCATCAATTATCAGCAGTCCCATTGCTCCCATTCCAAGCTCAGCTACCAATACCGCAGGTATGCTCATAAGGAAGCTGAGTCTCAATGCGTCACTTGCCTGAAACTTCCCTAGAAGCAGAGTGGAAACTGTTATTCCTGATCTGCTAACACCAGGAAGTGCTGCAAATCCCTGTGTTATGCCTACAATGATGGAATCTTTCAATACAGGATCAGTTTTCATTTTAATATTTTTTGATGCCGTTATTTGCAAAATCCCGGTGAAAATAAGCAGAAATCCTATGAATGCAGTTGCCATTTTTCCTGAAAAATCTTCCCATCCTGTAGCAAAAAGAATCAATGGAAGTCCCACAAATCCTGTTAGCATAGTTGATATTATGAGAAATATTATCAAGGTATGATCTTTGTTTTGCAGATCTCTCTCTTTGACAAATCCCGGTACTTCTTTTATTACTTTTTTTAGTTCAGCTCTGAAATAGACCATTGCTGAAAGAAGAGTTCCGGTATGCAACCATATGGCTATTGGCAGAGACTCTGCAAGACTCTTTCCAAATACATTGATCATAACAAGAGAGGTCATTCCTTCGCTACTAATCGGTAACCATTCTGCAATTCCCTGAACAATTCCAAGTACAACTGCTTCAAAGACTGTTAACATCTTTGTTTAACTTGCTGTATTTGTATTTATAATGGGTGGTTCTTCCCTCATTATTTTCTCTTTTGGGAGTAAATATATTAAGTTAATTGAATATCTTTTTATATTTCCTCTCTCATGTGTACTATATGTCAGGTTGGGTTAACCTGTCGATATAAGGTCTATGTTTAGCAACTACTTGTTTGCTTATGCAGCGATCGGAATTGATCTTAGAAAAGGGATATCTAATGAAAATATGTGTCACAGCTACTGCAGAAGGACTAGAATCTTCCGTTGACCCTCATTTTGGTCGATGTGTGTACTTCCTAATTGTGGATGATGGGTCAATGGATTTTGAATCAGTACCAAATGAAAGTTTTTCAGCATCTGGAGGAGCTGGTATTCAGGCAGCTCAACAGGTGCTCAATAAAGGTATAGATGTGCTTATCACTGGAAGCCTTGGTCCAAATGCATTTCCATTAATTTCATCTGAAAATATTGAAATTTATGAGTGTGCTACAGGCTCGGTATCAGAAGCCATTGCTTCTTACAAAAACGGTTCATTAGGGCGCATCGAGGCTTCTAATTCACCTGGAAAACAAGGTGGAAAGCAGCGCAATGGAAGTTCCCAAAAAAATAACTAATCAATAACAATACGCATGGAGATATGATATAATGAAAGTAAGTGTACCCTCAAATGGAAATGGTGGACTTGGTGATATGGTTGGTCAGCATTTTGGACAGGTTCCAAATTACACCGTCTATGACACGGAGTCAAAAGAAGTAAAGATAATCCCAAATACCAGTGAACACAATGGTGGGGTAGGTCTTCCCCCTGAACTTATGTCAAAGGAAGGTGTCCACGTAATGCTATGTGGTGGACTTGGGAAAAAAGCAGTTGATATGTTCGAGCGATATGAGGTTGATGTTTTTGTTGGTGCAAATGGCCTTGTAAAAGATGCTATCGATTCATGGAACTCTGGTAATTTAGCAAAAGCTACTAAGGATAATTCATGTAGTGGACATGACCACGATCATGATCACAGTGACGGACATTGTCATTGATCTTTTTTGAGGTGTGGGTATGAAGATTGCAATCGCAAGTGGTAAAGGGGGCACGGGGAAGACCACAATAGCCGTCAATCTTGCTATATCACTTGGCAATGCACAATTGCTTGATTGTGATGTTGAAGAACCCAATTGTAATCTTTTTCTTAGGCACGATATGGAAGAGTTCGAAGATGTAACTCTTCCTGTTCCTCTGGTCGATAAAGAAAAATGTGATCTCTGCGGAGATTGCGCAAACTTCTGTCAATACAATGCAATTGCTTCTCTTCCTTCTGGTGTAATGGTATTTCCAAAACTGTGCCATGGATGCGGCGGCTGTGCTCTTGTTTGTCCTGAAAATGCAATTACAGAAAATACGCGTTCTATCGGAATTATTGAGCGCTCGGCAGATTGGAGTCATGTTGACCTGTGGCAGGGACTTTTGCATATTGGGGAACCTATGGCATCTCCAGTTATTCATCAGTTGCAGGAACATATATCTGAAGATAATAATGTTGCAATAATAGATTCTCCTCCTGGGACTGCCTGTCCTGTGATAGCTTCACTATCTGGGATGGATTATTGTATTCTGGTAACAGAACCCACTCCTTTTGGTCTGCATGACCTTAAGCTTGCGGTGGATGTGGTTCGTCAGCTAGGTATTCCATTTGGTGTTCTGATCAACCGAAGTGACATTGGTGATAGCAGAGTTGAAGAGTACTGTGTTTCAGAAAATATTCCTATTTTGATGAAGGTGCCAAATAACAGGGAAATAGCTGTTCTCTATTCAAAAGGAATTCCATTTGTAACAAGCTTACCAGGTTGGAATAATAGGTTTGTACATATGTTTGCTAATATATGTGAACAACTCTCTACAAGGGCGGCTGAATAAATGGTGAAGCAAATTACAATAGTAAGTGGAAAGGGCGGTACTGGTAAAACCACTATTTCTTCTGCATTTGTTTCTCTTGCAAATGATCTTGTCATTGCAGATTGTGATGTTGACGCTGCTGATATGCATCTTTTGCTTGATCCGACTCTCCTGAAAACTGATGATTTTTATGGCCTAAAAGTGGCCAATATTAACACAGAGTTGTGTACTGCTTGTGGGGACTGTTTGGATGCATGCAGGTTTAATGCAATAGATGGATCTTTTGATGTTGATATTTTTTCATGTGAGGGATGTTCGGTATGTGAATATGTCTGTCAGCAAAATGCTATATCAATGATCGAAAAGAAAGCCGGTGAGTCCTTCAGTTCAATGACTCGCTTTGGGCCAATGGCTCATGCAAAACTGGGTATTGGTGAAGAAGCGAGTGGTAAACTGGTCTCAACAGTTCGAAATAATGCCAGGGATCTTGCTGCGGAATTCAATAAGGATCTTATCATAATTGATGGTCCCCCTGGAACTGGATGTTCTGTGATAGCTGCAATAACGGGTGTTGATATGTTGCTTGTAATTACTGAACCCACTGCTTCAGGTATTCACGATCTTGAACGAGTACTCGAACTTTCCAGTCACTTCAGGATACCTGCTGCAGTTTGCATTAACAAATACGATCTGAATGAGAGTAATACGTTGTCTATCCGGGAGCTTTGCACTGAAATGGGTGTAGATGTTATTGGCTTACTTCCTTATAGCAGAACGCCCGTTGATGCCATGTTAAATGAAAAGACAGTACTTGAATTCACAGATGATGACTTCACATCAGTTGTTCGTTCTATTTGGGATAATCTACATGACCGATTAGTTTCCAGTGCGGAAACTGTTGATATTACTTTGAAAAGCTCTCTTATGTGAGGTCTTAGTCCATTCTAAGGGGTATTATTATGAAATGTGCACTGTGTTCTGAAAAGAAATGTCGGGAAGGTAAGGACTGTTTTGGTATAACTGAAGAAATCTCTTACAAAGGATATGACCTTGAATCAATGAAGGCTGCAGCTGCCATAGAGTCTGAATATTATATGCAAAAGACCCGGCTTGAGGAACTAATTCTCTTTTCTCAGCAAATGGGCTATGAAAAACTCGGTATTGCTTTTTGTGTTGGACTGGAAAAAGAAGCTGAGCTTATCCAAAAGATCCTTGAACAGGATTTTGATGTGTATTCTGTATGCTGCAAGGTTTGTGGGATCGAAAAGAGTGAATATGGTCTAAAAAAATTAAATCCTGATAAATATGATCCAACATGTAATCCCTTGGGTCAGGCTATGATGCTTGCAAAAAATGATACACAATTGAATATCATTGTTGGTTTATGTATGGGGCACGATATTATTTTCACACAAAATTCCAAAGCTCCGGTGACTACTTTAATAGTCAAGGACAGGGTTTTGGGTCATAACCCTGCAGCTGCGATCTATTCAGGATATCACTTGAAAAAGAGATTTGGTCTGGATAGCTGATGCCGACTTTTGTACATTCAAATTATGTGTGAATATCACTCTGGTGTTGTTAGCTATGTTAAAAGTTCAGTGAGTTCTATCTCCTCGCCCATTCTCAATTGATCTCGAAGGAGGGTAATCTTCCTGTCCATCTTTTCAAGGTATTTCAGATGTTCTTTCTCATCATTTGTAGTTTTTAATCGTTTATGTATGCCGCCATTTTTTATTACCAGTCTCTGATCTGCTGACAGTGCCAGAAGGGGGTCATGCGTACTGATCAAAACGATTTTGTTATTACTTACCAGAAGCTCCAGGGACCTGATCTTATCGACTCCGGCGTTCTCTATTTCATCTATCAGCACCACGGATGCAGGGCTGAGAAGTGCTGTATCTGCTATCATAAGGGCGCGCGATTGTCCGCCTGAGAGTTCTGTAACTGGAGTTTTTTTGCTGAAAGTCTCTCCTGCCAGAATATTTGCAGTATCATATATCTTCTGGACTGTGTGGGACAGCTCATCCGCCATACGACTCTCGGCATGCATGGTCAGAAAATCCTCGACACTAAGGTCCATAACAAAGTTCATGTTCTGTGAAAGTTGAGCGATGAAACGCCCTTCTGTTGAAAAACGCTCCTCATCGGTTGGGACCTGGCCATCCAGGAGTATTTTGCGCCCTGTGGGTGTATCTCCCTGGGCAAGGGATTCGATATCGCCCAGAAGGCGTGACTTGCCTGATCCTGTAGGGCCCACAATTGCTGTTACTTCGCCTTTTTTCAGTTCAACTGAATAAGCTTCTTTTTTGCCGTTCTTATCATGTCCGGGAACCACTTTCAGGGATTGAACTGTGAATCCATCTCCCTGCTGAAGATCTCTGACCTGTTCAATAAATAAAAAGAAACCATCTAAAAAAGCTGAATAATTACTTCCCTTTTCAATAAAATGTTCATTGCCGGGTGACGTTTCGAGTTCTTCCAGCTTCTTGTCTCCAAATTTTGCAGCATCGATAGCAAATGAGGAGAAGTATTCCTCTACCCAGGGAATTCTCTCTATGAGTTCATTTATACTCAACTCAAGCATTTCCATCTTCAATCTAATCATCTCCTCTGAAATTCATAAGCTTTGAAATGCCGATCTGTCTGTCATCCCCGATCTTTCTCTCTCCAAGACAGTATGAACATAGAGCTCCTGGCATGGTAAAGCGAAGTATTGCTCCCTGAAGTGTTTCAATTGCAGGTGTTCTTTCCACAAGCTTTGCAAGGTAAAAACTACCTTGTCCTGTAACTCCATTGATGTGAACGATGGTGCTCCGGGGGTTGACTTGCCTGACTCTGTATGCAAAAACCTCACGCTCTGCCTGGGAAACAATATCCCCTTTAGTAATAGCAACAATATCTGCACTTTTTAACATTGGGCCTATCTTTTTTGGCGTATTGACACCACTGAGGTTATCAATAACACAAATTGCCAGAACGTCCTTGACATGAGGGGAACATCGATTACAAAGTCCGGCACTTTCGGTGATCAGAAAATCGAAGTTTCTCTCCTTGGCCCAGCTGAGAGCTTCTTCAATATTACTTACAAAGAAGTGATCCGGGCATAGTCCTCCGGAAAGCCCGGTTCTGACGGGAATTCCGTGAGTGGAATAGATTTCCTCATCCTGGGCTGAGATGCAATCGAATTTAACCGCACCAATCGAAAAACCTCTGTGTTTGAGCTCTTCAATGGTCTTGATAATGATGCTGGTTTTTCCTGAAGATGGAGGGCCTGCTATAGTAACAAGCTTCAAAAGACACCTCCCGTAATCGTGAATTGTTTATTAAAGACCTCTGAGATATTTTTTTTCAACTGTCCTACGTCAGTATTCATCAGGAAATCCCATCCGACCCAGTAGAGTGATTCAACATCCTCAAGTTTATTCTCAACTTCCGGATTTGTTGTAGGGAAGAGCGCCTTGGCAGATATCTCGCCAAATTCTTTTCCACAAAGGAAATCCGTGATCTCCTTTACCCTTTCAGCTCCGCTTTTTTTGACCAGCATCTGAACTGGGCTTACGATTGCACCCTCTGTTGGCATGGTGATAGTTACTCTGGACTTGTTCTGGATCTTTTTTGTGAAGAAGTAAGGCATAATGTACATGGGCGCTACGTCATCTTTTTTGCTGTCTATCATTTTAACCATCTGTGATGGATGTAGTCCTGTATACATTGATGCTGCAAGTTTTTTGATTCCTTCCATGCCATACATCTGATAGAACGGGATCAGCACGCCGTTACAGAAAAATCCGTTCTGTCCACGCATAATAACTTTGTTCTTGTATTCTTCTTTTAGAATATCTTCCCAGGATCGTGGCCTTGAATCTCCTTCCATGAGTTCGTCTATTGTAACCAGGACGAGAAGGTTTGCAGAGATCATGGTAAACTGATCCCGTGGGTCTGCAAAGTCGATATTTTCCAGATCAGGGTTCATTGGAGATGGATTCAGGTTTAGAAAATAATCCTTGCTAAGAAAGTTTTCCTGGAATGGTCTGTGGTAGAAACTGTTTATGTCAGAGCTGATGATTATATCCGGTAATTCTTCAATTGATGTAACCGAATCCATATAGGCATAATATGACATTTCATGATTGACATTACCCTCTACAAGTGAATGGATCACATTATCCATTTGTTTGCTGTAATCGTCTGAGAAATCATCAAGTGCACGATTAAAAGGCATCTTCATACCACAGGGCAAAAGGGCAAGCATTGTCAGCTCCTTTTGTCTTTCCGGAGAATCTGCAAGCGTGAAGTCTCTCTTTTCTTCATTGTCCGAAACAGTCTGGTTCAGGAGTTCAATAAAAGCATCCTGATTGACTGATACCATCGACAGGGCAGTTTTTAATTTAAGTAGTGGGCCAAGTTTTTCGAGTATTTCACTGTTTTCGAATTTTCTCATTCCATGTTGTTTGAATGTTTTCAGTAAAAAGGGATATTCAGTTAAGATCTTGTATATACTCATTGTTTCATCAATTTTTTTCATGTTTTTCCCTCTGCTACTTTTGGATAACTTGCCCCGACTTGTCTTTGAACAATATTGCAGTCAAAAGAAGAGCTGATATCTCATTTTCGAGTGATTTTGAATTTGTATCAACCCTCGCTTTTCTGTTTCCGGGATCTTAGTTGTTCTAATGGCGATACAAACATATAAGTATTATCATATAAGAAAAACCATTCCGGCTTTTACTCTATAACTGTTCGAGAGAAGAATAAAAAGCTAAATCCTATAATCATTGATCTCTTCCGCTGCTTCAGGAAAGAAAAAAGATCTATAATTCTGTAGTATCTTACTTTTCCGGGAGATATTCTGGTAGTTTGGGGTATGCTTGATATAAAGTCGATACAAAAGGTAGCATTTTTATGCTTCTTTTGCCTATTTTTTTCATGGTCAAACTTACAATTCTTTACGATAACCTTGCCGGATCAGGCTTGAAAGCTGCCTGGGGATTTTCATGTCTAATTGAAACCGCTGAAAAAAACATTCTTTTCGATACAGGATGGGATGGTAATCTGCTTCTTTCAAATATGGAGATACTTGGTATTTCTCCTGATGCTATTGACATTCTTGTATTGTCGCATCAACACTGGGATCATATTGGTGGAGTGGCAACATTTCTAAATGCAAATCCTGATGTGGATGTTTATCTCCCATCTTCCTTCTCTCCCAGACTTAAACAGGAAATATCCAACATTATTTCTGCAAATAGTATCTCATCTGGAATCACTTCTGCACCAGTTCATTTCTCCAGAAATCCTCGTTTTTATGAGGTAATTTCCTCGCAACAAATCTGTGATGGAATTTACAGCACCGGGGAACTTGGAAGTGATATAAAGGAACAGTCGCTGGTACTTATATCTGCTACATCTGCCTGTATACTCTGTGGATGTGCACATCCTGGATTGCTGGAGATACTTGAAAGCGCTTCACAATTCTGTAAACCACTTAGCATTATTGGTGGTTTACATGGCAGTAAGGACTTTGAACTTCTTACAAACTTCAACTTGATCGGTGCTGGTCACTGCACAGTTCATAAAGAAGAAATTAAGGCACTGTATCCTGAAAATTTTGCTGAGATCTCAGTGGGATACTCAGTAGAGCTTTAATTTTTCTTCACTCTTTTTTAATCGATTTCAGGTGGCTGAATGTTTGATTGTAACAAATCTTTATTATCATAATAAATCATGAACAATATTCTATACCTTTTTATTGTATTATGCCAGATGTTTTATCGGGGCATAATATGGTAAATTCTACAAAAGTGGCCAATAGTAATTTTGGACAAATTATAAATTCGCTATCTTACTACGCTGAAATCATTGTGGTTCTGATGGTTTTGATACTGATATCCATATCATTCGATGAGATCATAGATTTTATTGATCTCATACGGGTCTCTTTTGTATATCCTGCACCACCAGTATCTCCATGAAAATGAACTGAATTTGCTCTGGTCGTATGATCTTTTGAGCAAATATCTTATCACTCCGAAAAAACAATATTAATCTATTATTTTATTACAGGGGTTAAAACAATGGTGGCAAAAATGCTGTTTGTAAAGAAAATAGGCCCAATATCCCTTGGTAAAATATTGGGTTTAATGTATACGATCTTTGGATTGATAATAGGTGCATTGATTAGCCTGATCAGCATGGGAAATATGATGTATGGTGGATTTGGTGCAACCAGTATGTTTTTTGGAGTCGGTGCTATAGTCGCCTTCCCTTTATTTTATGGTGTAATGGGATTAATTTCTGGTGTGCTCATTGGCATGTTTTATAACTTCATAACAGGTTTTGCCGGTGCTTTGGAACTGGAAGTTGAAATGGAGTGATCCATTTCACTCAAGTCCAGGTGCCCATGAAAGTACGCACATGGGGCATTCTGGTCCATATCCTGCCGCAGCATAACCTGTCATTCCGCCTGATGCATTGTACACGTTCTTAAAACCTTTTTGTTGTAGTATGCTGCACCCCATACTAGACCTGTGTCCTGAACCACATATCAGAACGATTTCCGCTTCCTTATCAAGCTCTATGTAGCGCTCACGTAGCTCATTTACTGGAATATTAATTGAATTCTCAATATGGAACTTATCGTATTCGGAATTCGATCTGACATCAACAACAAGCAATTCACTGCCCTCTTTACTTCGTTCATGTAATTCTACTATGGATATCTGGATAAGATGTTGCGTTTCAAGTCCTGCTGTAACCCAGCCAAACATTCCTTCTTCGAGGTATCCTGCGACATTATCAATTCCGACCCTGCGGAGCCATATATTAGCGTTAAGGGCCTGTTCATAACTGTCTGTGACCAACAATATGTCCTTTTCAGGAGGCAATAGCCATCCTGCAAAAGTAGCAAAATTACTTTTGATGTCAATACTATATGCATTTGGAATATGTTGGCCCCCAAATGATTCAAAGCAACGGACATCAAGGACAATATGCTTGCCTTCATTTATCAGTTCTTGAAAATCAGCGTTGTTGAAAGCTTTTAATTCCGGAAGATCATCTGTAATTATTGGTCCGTTTCCATTGGTGGCGGAACAGCGGCTGAAATGGTCGGGAGCAGCTGGCATATTGTTTGTCAGTGTCTGGACAAAGTCTTCAGGCTCGGTAATGTTCAAAGCATAATTATATTTTTTTTCATAGCCAATAGTGCTGGTTCTTTTAGCAGACATTGCTCTGCCACATAATGAACCTGCACCATGTGCCGGGTATATTTCACAAAATTCAGGTAGTTTGAGAAGCTTCTCATGCAGGCTTTCATACAATTGCTTTGCAAGTTGCTCGGCTTTTCCGGGGAATAGGTCTGGTCTTCCAACATCTCCTACAAATAAGGTATCTCCGCAAAATAATGCTACAGGTTCATTGCCTCTTGAATTGTCCGTAACGACATAGGACACGTGTTCCGGTGTGTGCCCAGGTGTTTCAAGAACTTTGACCTCCATATCTTCTATGCTGAATGAATCTCCTTCTGCAACGGCTATATGATCAAAACCGCAGTTAGCAGATTTTGGTGCATAAATCTTTGCTCCAGTTGCCTTTGCAAGTTCCAGATGCCCGGATATAAAGTCTGCATGAAGGTGCGTTTCGAGTATATGTGTGATCTTCATGCCCATTTCTCTTGCGTGCTGGACGTAGGTATCTACATCTCGTCGTGGATCTATGATAGCACATGTGTTTTTTCCTCCAAGAATGTAGGAACTGTGTGCTATTCCTCCGATGAAAAATTGTTGTATAATCATTAATTCAACTCCCTTCTCTGATTATATTTGTCTCTGTTTACAAATAGTTTATCAGATTATTTTTGATATTGGCTTGTGAATTATCAATTATTTCCTTCTAGATCTTTGGACAACATCCAAATACAAAGTCAAATTTGGAGTATGTTCCAATAGTTATATATGCTCGATTATTGTATGTTTTCCATGAAGGAAATTACAGGCCTGGAGCTCTCCCCTAAAAAAGTGGAATATTTGAAGCTCCTTTTCAGGAAAGGTGGAGTTGTGAGAACTACGGATATTTCTTCCAGTTTAAAAGTTGATCCTTCTACGACAACCAAGACAATATCAGATCTTGCATCCATTGGCCTTGTAGATTACACTCCTTACCGTGGAGCAGAATTGACCGAGGCCGGGAGAAAATATGCGGAATTCCTTGTGAACCGGCATAATATATTGACTTTAATGTTGAGTCATTATGGTCTTTCTTCCGAAGAGACATGTGAGGAAGTTTCCCGTTTTGAGTCATTCGTATCTCGATCTGCAATTGACAAGATATGTTGTTCAATGGGTCACCCGTCTGTTGGCGGCTGTGGTAGGATCGATCATGCTTTCTGTGACGTATCTTGAAGCTTGATGTTGTTTTGTTAAATTTGGGGTATATGCAAATTATTTGGTATTAATTAAAATAGGTGTTTCTATGAAGAAAATTGCGTTATTATGTACGTTGTTCATGATTGTATTTGCAGTCACGTTAAGTGGTTGCATTGATGAGAATGATGCCGATTCTGCATCATCGGAAAAAATAGTTGTTGCTGTAAGTATTGCACCACAGGCTGAATTTGTGGAAAAGGTGGCCGGGGATAATGTGGAAGTTCTTTTGATGGTTCCTCAGGGTGCGGACCCTCATTCCTATGAGCCAACTCCAAGCCAGTTTGTAGATCTTAGTAATGCTAAAATGTATGCAATGGTAGGTTCCGGACTTACATTTGAAGATGTCATGATGGACAAGATTGAAGACCTTAATCCTGATATGCTTGTGGTTGATTGCTCACAGGGGATTACTTTGGTGGAAATGGCAGAACACGAACATGACCATGAGGATGAAGCAGGCCACGAAGATGAGCATGAAGATGAAGTAGGCCACGAAGAAGAACATGACCATGAAGATGAAGCAGGCCACGAAGGCGAGCATGACCATGAAGATGAAGCAGACCACGAAGAAGAACATGACCATGAAGGGCTTGACCCTCACATATGGACCTCACCTGACAATGTTGAGGTAATGGTTGAGAACATTTACCAAGGACTTGTGGAAATAGATCCTGCTAATCAGGCTACATATCTTGGGAACAAGGATGCATATCTTGCAGAACTTCAGGCACTGGACGAAAACATAAGGGATACACTCTCCGGTAAAGAGGGAAGCAGCTTTATGGTTTATCATCCGGCATGGGGCTACTTTGCCAATCACTATGATTTGGTGCAGGTCCCTGTAGAGATAGAGGGTAAGGAGCCAAGTGTCAGGGATATGCAGGCTGTTATTGATGAGGCAAATGAAAAAGGCATTAAAGTAATTTTCGTGCAGTCAGGATTTAGTACAGTGAGTGCATCTGCTGTTGCCAGTGAGATCGGCGGTGAGGTTGTAGAAGTTGATCCTCTTGCAAAGGATTATATAGATAACCTTTCAAAAGTAGCAGAAGCGTTTGAAAAAGGACTGGCATAAGATGGAAAATGTTATTGAGCTCAAGGATGTCTGGGTGAACTATGAGGATACTACAATCCTTGAATCTGTGGACCTGATTGTCAGGAATCATGATTTCCTGGCTATAATGGGTCCCAACGGTGGGGGAAAAAGTACACTGCTCAAAGTCATCCTGGGGCTCATCAAACCAGGCAAGGGCTCAGTAAAACTTCTGGGGGATTCTCCCTGCAAAACTCGTCAATATGTCGGCTATGTATCACAACATATTACTTCCAATCTTGATTTTCCCATAAGCGTCCGGGATGTGGTGCTTATGGGCCGCATTAGTCATGCAGGCCCCTTTAAACGTTATAGTAAAGAGGATAGGCAAGCAGCATACGATGCCTTGAATAAAGTTGACATGCTTGAGTACAAAGACCGCCAGATAAACGAATTATCCGGTGGCCAAAAACAAAGGGTTTTCATTGCCAGAGCCCTTGTGAACAATCCTCGTTTACTTCTGCTTGATGAGCCCTCTGCAGGCATCGATGCACAAAGGCAGAAGGATTTCTATGAACTTCTGAAAAAACTAAAAGAAGAGATAGCAATAGTCATGATAACCCATGATCTCGGTGCAGTTTCCGTTCATATTGATAAGATCGCCTGCCTGAATAAAAAACTCCATTACCATGATTCGAAAAATCTGCATGCACCTGATCTTGAGGCTGTATATGGCTGCCCTGTGGATCTGATAGCACACGGCATCCCACACAGGGTACTGGAGCAACACTGAGGTTTTATGATGCTGGAAATCCTTCAATATGATTTCATGAGAAATGCGCTTATTGCTGCCTTACTTGCCAGTGTAGCCTGTGGTATAATCGGTGTCTATGTTGTGGTGAAAAGGATAGTATTCATAAGTGGTGGAATATCCCATGCTTCCTTTGGTGGTATTGGTCTTGGCTATTACCTTGGTACCAATCCTTTATACGGACTTATACCTTTTAGCTTGCTTTCGGCCATAGTTATGGGGGTTGTGAGTAAAAGGTCGAAGGTGGCAGAAGATACTGCAATTGGTATACTGTGGTCCCTTGGAATGGCCATTGGTATTATTCTTATCAACAAGACGCCGGGATATGCCCCCGATCTGATGACCTATCTTTTTGGGAATATACTTACTGTCCCGATTTCAGATATCTATCTCATGTTGGGGCTTGATATCGTCATTATTCTGGTGGTGTATGCTTTCTATGAGGAATTCATGGCTCTCTGTTTTGATGAAGAGTTTTCAGAGGTCGCCGGACTTTCTGTAGAAAAATTGTATATTCTGTTGCTTTGTCTTATAGCACTGACAATTGTGCTTTTGATAAAAGTAGTCGGTATTATTCTTATAATTGCCTTGCTTACAATGCCTGCATCCTTAAGCAGGCACTATACAAGTGACCTACAAAAAATGATGTATCTGGCAATATTCTTCGGTGCCTTTTTCAGCATCATGGGTCTATTTCTTTCATACATGTTTGATATACCTTCAGGTGCCACGATAATTCTGGTGATGTCTTCGGTATATATGCTCCATTTCTTCTACGATGGATTAAAACCAAAACTTGCAAGGTAGGTGTGGATCAAACTATTGTTCCATGATGCCTTTTATTTTCTTCAGGACTTCAATGGCATCATTTCTTTTCACATCCACTTCATGATATTTGCAGAATGTAAAAAGTTCACTGGCTATTTCTTTGGAGATAGTATCCTTTTTTACAGCTTCTCTTGTTATTCCAAAATAACTTCTTTCACTGTAATGTGTTCTTTTGGCAAGGTTCACAAGATCGTTGCATTCGTCTTCGGCAATTATTTTTTCTGCACTGGCGGCCTTCAATGTTTCCCGTATGTTGACCATGGGGCTTGATACTGCCTCAAAAGTATCGGGATTGGTAGCAACAGCTACTTCATCATCATCTTCAAGAACTTCATCTCTATACCACTGGTATATTTTGCCAATGCCTGTCATTCCATGTATGTCAAGTTCAGAAGCACGTAATGCGCCCATGCTGCAACCACCTATGACAATTGCCCCGGACTCCATGGCTTTGATGATCTCTTTGTGGGCGACTGCTGCCCGGCTAAAGAATATGCCATCAATTATTCCTATGATATTGTACCCTTGGGAAACTGCTTTTTCAATATCTCCTCTGGATATCGGTGGCCAGTATGTTGCATCCAATATTTTTTTAGCATCATCATGGCTAATGCTTGTTCCGGCAAATATCAAAGCTTTTTTTGATATTACTTGAACATCGCTCATCTTCTTGCTCTTCGTTTCCATGGCCTTTCTTCAGGAGATAATTTTCTTTTCTTTCCGGATTTTGCTCTTATTCCTGCTCTTTCTCTATCCAGGGTATATACTTCAAAACCAGGTATGATCACTCTTACAACAGGAACTTCTATGCTCTCTCTTGAAAGGTCTACGACAACGGCTCTCTCTGCAACTTTACCCAGTTGCTCAAGAACTACTTCAATGCTTTCTGCAGGATTGTTCTTAGATAGGTCCCTGATTTGAGCAAGACTTGTGACCTCAGCATCTTCGTACCAGTATCTATTCAAGCGTTTCATTCTGTCATATCCAAGGGTCCTAACAAATTCCTCTCGGTTAGTGTCTTCACGGGCTCCGTGTATTTGTACAACCCTCGACTGGGCCGCTTCAGTAAGTGCTCTTTTTACCGCTATCTCCGGTTTAAGGTGGGCCCCTGCCCCCATTACAAGAAGTGCAGAGTCCTTGAGTTTAACATCATCAGTGGATGCAACAACCGTTGTGATCTCTGTATCGTGCGGCAATAGCCACAATTTTACATCAATATCATTATCCTTGAATTTCTGGAGTATTTCATAATTCTCACCATCTTCTTCCGTCAGGATAATTTGTTTTTCAGGGTATTTGTTAAATTCGGCTATGCTCAATGCATCCCTTTCAATTACTTCAAGCAGCCCATGGAAAATAGCTTCATCGATTGTATTTCCTGATGCCAGCCCGTTGGTATTGCTCCTGAATAACTTAGCTGTCTGCCCAGGAGCCTCATATGGGTGGTAAACGGCATTAACAGGTACAGCAACTTCTTCATTTTTCATTAGGTCCCAGCCTATTATCCATTCAACAAGCTGCTCCTCTGGGTATGATTCTGGTAAAAGCAACGTATTTGGATCAATTGCCTCAATGCTCAATTTGATACCATCGTAGGAACTAATGGTGTGTGGACTTGATACGTCATCACTGACATTTTGATTCACTCCCATTCTTTCAGCAAGACAACGTTCGAATCCTTCCATCATTGCAGATATTCTTGCCTGACTTTCGTGACTACCCTTTCCTGAATAAACTGATATTGCACCATCGGCAGAACTGGGTCTGATGGCTGAAAAAACAGGAATTCCTATTCTGTCAAGATCTGTGATACTGGCAATTCTTGTGACGCCAATTTTATCCAGACTAGGCTTTGTTTTCTCAAGAGTACTCTTTTCATCAAGTACACGTTGGGTCCCATCAATAAAGGAAATTGATCTGTCAATGAGTATTCTTGGCATGATTAGGCAAAGTCTCATGCATCTATTATATTTCTTACGATATTCCCTCATTTTTCGTGCTGGAAACATAGTTATAGTGGATGTAGTCAATTAATAATGGGTGATGTTATGAAACGAATGATATTATTGTCTTTGATTCTGATCAGTGCTGTCTTTTTGTCAGGTTGTGCGGAATCTGATGATGCAGGAGTATCTGATGAAGTTCAGGTTGAAGTTAGTGCAGATGAGCTATATTCTGAAATAACTTCAAATGGTGGATATAAAAAATGGGCTTTGTTCCCAGGTACTGAAGAGCTTGCTCCTGGTGCAGGTGTGCATGGAGATAAGGTAAGTATCTATGTTTCCAATGATGTATCAGCAGCTATTGATGCAGGGGATACTATCATGCCTTTTGAGAGTGTCATTGTAAAAGAGGGTTTTAATTCCGAAGATCAACTTGAAGAATTAGTTGTTATGTACAAGGTCGAAGGTTATGACCCTGACAATAATGATTGGTTCTGGGCACTCTATTCTCCTGGTGGTGCTGTTTCTGCTGAAGGTAAGGTAGATGGATGTATAAACTGTCACGAAAAGAAAGCAAGCAATGATTTCATTTTCTCAGGTGCTTGAGTATAGGGTTTTACTTTCCTATACTTTTTATTTTCTAAAGGGATCATCAAATTAGAGTTTTGGCTTAAAAACTTTTTTTCAAGGAACACGTTTTTATAATATTAATTACTACATTAATGTTTAAGCAACACAGCCATAATAAATATTATTGATATGTATATAAAATATGCATGTGGCTGCTTTGTATTGAATAAGAGACCGGAGGTATATTATGAGAGAAGCTAAAACTAGCAGTAAGTCTGATACATATGAGGGTACACGTAACTATCACTCTATTGTCAGCGGTGTCTCGGCAGACAAACTAAATGCTGAAGAAATAGACCTATATCGCTTCATGGTAGGCGGTATGCAGGCAAAATAGCCTGCAAAACTATTTCTATTTTCTAAACATACCGGCTTCTATGTATGATGTCCATTCTGTCCGGGAAGATTTTCCTGTTCTAAAAGATGTTACTTACTTGGATAGCGCCGCTACAACTCAAACTCCTGTGCCGGCAGTTAAGGCCATGGAAGAATTCTTTTATAAATATGCAGGAAATCATGGCAGGGGTGCACACAGGCTTGCGCGTGAAACAACTAATCGCTATGAAGATGCAAGAGAAACTATAGCTGATTTTTTGAATGCAGATGCAGATAAAACAGTTTTTACAAGGAATGCTACTGAAAGCATCAATATTGTGTCCAGAGGTTTTCCATGGAAGGCTGGCGACAATGTTATCGTAACTCTTGTTGAACATCACTCAAATCAACTCCCTTGGATGCGCCTGAAGGAAATGGGTGTTGAACTCAAAATAGTGAAGCCTGATATTACGGGTATTGTCGATCCTCAGGATATTGCAGATGCGATCGATGATAGGACTCGTCTTGTAGCAGCGAATCATATTTCCAATGTTTTTGGCTCTATTCAGGATATTGAGCGTGTTATAAAATTTGTACATAAAGAAGATGTTAAGATACTTGTTGATGGTTCACAGTCAGCAGGGCATATGCCAACCGACCTCAAATCACTTGATCCTGATTTCTTTGTAACTCCTGGTCATAAGGGACTTCTGGGTCCACAGGGCACTGGTATTCTATTTATGAAAGACCCGGATGAGATAGAGCCTGTTTTCTTTGGTGGTGGCATGGTTAACTCAGTAACTGAATCCGGTTATGTTCCTGAGGATAGCCCGACAAAGTTTGAGGCAGGCACTCCTAATATTCCGGGTTCAATTGGACTTGGAAGGGCAGTGGAATATGTTCGTGATATTGGAGTATTAGACATTGAGAAACATGAAATTGCTCTTGCACGTGATGCTGCAAAGCGTCTTGATGAACTTGATGCTGTGGAGGTCTATGGTCCTCAGGAAAGGTCGGGTGTAGTTCCGTTCAATGTTGTAGGTATGAACTCACATGATGTTGCCATGATACTTGACCAGACAAAGGCAATATGTGTGCGCAGTGGATACCATTGTGCTATGCCCGGAATTAATTTCCTTGGTGTGGATGGTACTGTCAGGGCATCTTTTGCTCTTTATAATACTGAAGAAGAGGTAGACTTGCTGGTAGATACTGTTTCAAAGATAACATCACTTGTTGATTGAGTGTCGCTCACATATGTAAATAGTTTCAATTCTCTTCATTTTTGCAATGGCAGCAGGTGGAAGGCAAAAGCTTATTATGCGCAGATATAATTAATATAATAACTATAATATTAATCATTATTATTTATTAAACGATAAGAGGGGATTTAATTGGGCAATGATATGCTTCTCTGGGATGAGACTTTATTTAAAAATGGTGAAGTACTTGAACTTGATTATCTTCCGGATTATTTTGCTCATAGGGATTCCCAGATCCAGTCCCTTAAATTTAGTTTAAAACCAGCAATGAGGAATATGAGGCCGGTCAACTGTCTCATAAAAGGTTCTCCTGGTACAGGAAAGACCTCAGCTGTTCTAAAAGTGCTCAAGGAAATGAAGGAATACACTGAAAATGTGGTATTTGTAAAAGTCAATTGTCAGATGGATTCCACTCGCTTTGCTGTGGTTTCGCAAATATATGAGCAACTTGTGGGTATCAAACCGCCCACATCCGGTGTGGCTTTTAGAAAGCTATTTGAAAAAGCTGTGAAATATCTCATTGATTCCAATAAGATCCTTGTGGTGGTTCTTGATGATATCAATTATCTGTTCCATGAAGGGCATGCAGATGAGGTGATGTATTCACTACTTCGTGCACACGAACAATATCCTGGTGCAAAGATCTCTATTATCGCAATTATAAGCGATATTGGTGTTCCCTATATTTTTGATCCTCGCGTAGGTTCTGTTTTCCTGCCTGAAGAGATTTCCTTCCCTCTATATGGCTTTGATGAAGTGCGTGATATTATAAGTAACAGGATCCAGCATGCTTTCTATCGGGATGTTATGTCTGATGAAATATGTGACAGGATTACGGAATATGTGGATACGGCGGGTGATCTGCGTGTCGGTATTGATCTCCTCAAGCGCTCGGCATTGAATGCAGAGCGTCGTGCAAGCCGAAGCGTATCAGTTGAAGATGTGGAAAAAGCATACGAAGCTTCCAGGCTTCTTTATTTGTGCCGCAATATTCGCTCTCTTTCAGATCATGAAAAAACATTGCTTGAATTGATTGCAAAAGCTACTGATCAGCAGGCAGGCGACCTGTACAAATCCTTCCATGATATCACCGGTCTTGGATACACTCGTTTTTATGAAATAATCGGGAAAATGTCATCTTCCCAGCTATTAGATGCTGATTTTTCAGGAAAAGGTATGCGTGGAAGAACTCGTATTATTAAGTCAAGGTACGACTCAAAAGATATTATGAAATGTCTTGAGTAGTAGCTATAGGACGTATTTTTATGAACAAATTCCACTAATTTTTAGTGGTGTGTACATTTCTTCAATATTCTCATATTGGATAAAATTAAGCAAAAAAAGATTTTAAGCGCAGAAAACTCTGCGCTCATTTTGTTATTTTATTTTTCAGGTTTACATCATGCCAGGTGGCATTCCGCCAGGTGGCATTCCACCAGGTGGCATTCCGCCCATCATCTCAGCATCTCCTCCCTGTCTGGATGCGATGATATCATCGATCCTGAGGATCATTACTGCGGATTCTGCTGCTGCATTAACTGCCTGTGTCTTTACTCTGAGTGGCTCAACAACGCCAGCTTCCCACATATCGATTACTTCACCGGTGTAGACATCAAGACCTGCTGTCTTTTCGCCCTTCTCGTGGTGTGCACGGAGTTCCATGAGCATGTCTATTGGGTCAAGACCTGCGTTCTCTGCGAGGGTTCTTGGTACGATCTCGAGTGCTTCAGCGAATGCCTTAACAGCAAGCTGTTCTCTGCCGCTGAGAGTTCCTGCGTATTCCTGGAGTCTGAGTGCAATTTCAACTTCAGGTGATCCGCCACCAGCTACAAGATTCTGGTCTTCGATCGCAACTCCAACTACTCTAAGTGAGTCGTGAAGTCCTCTCTCGACGTTGTCAATAACGTGGTCTGTACCGCCGCGGAGAAGGATTGATACTGCCTTTGGATTGTCACAGCCGGTGATGAAGGTCATGTTGTCGCCGCCAATCTTTCTTTCCTCTGCAAGGTCTGCCTTACCAAGGTCTGCTGCAGTGATCTCGTCAATGTTTGTAACGAGCTTTGCACCAGTTGCTCTTGAGAGCTTCTGCATGTCGCTCTTCTTTACACGCCTGATTGCAAGTATACCTTCCTTTGCGAGGTAGTGCTGTGCCATGTCATCAATACCCTTCTGGGCAAATACTACATTTGCACCACTTGCTGTAATCTTGTCAACCATGTCTCTGAGCATCTGTTCTTCCTGGTCAAGGAATAACTGAAGCTGGTCAGGGGATGTGATTGAGATCTCTGCGTCAACTTCTGTGTCTTTTAGTTCGATCGCGGAGTTAAGGAGAAGGATCTTTGCGTTTTCTACCTTCTTTGGCATGTTGGTGTGTACACGTTCCTTGTCAATGATCATTCCTGAAATAAGCTCGGATTCCTCAATACGTGCACCGACCTTCTTCTCGACCTTGATGTTTTCCATGTCAACCTTGCCTTCTTCATCGATGATGCTTGTGATAGCATCGACAGTGATTTTTGCAAGTATTCCCTTTGTAGCTTCTGCGCCCTTGCCGGTCATTGCTGTTTCGGAAATGTTCATGAGCACATCTCTGTCTGTCTTTGTGACTGACTTTGCAAGTGTTTCAAGAAGTTCTCTTGCTTTTTCTGAAGCCATTCTGTATCCGGATGCGATGATCGTTGGGTGCACATCGTCTTCGATAAGATCTTCAGCTTTCTTGAGGAGTTCACCAGCAATTACTGCAGCTGTTGTTGTTCCGTCTCCGACTTCATCATCCTGTGTCTTTGAAACTTCAACGATCATCTTTGCTGCAGGGTGTTCGATATCCATTTCCTTAAGGATGGTTGCACCATCATTTGTGATAACGACATCACCAAGGCCGTCTACAAGCATCTTGTCCATACCTTTTGGGCCAAGTGTTGTTCTGACTGCTTCAGCAACAGCTTTTGCTGCCATGATGTTATTGCTCTGTGCTTCTCTTCCTCTAGTTCTCTGGCTACCTTCTCTTAATATGAAAATAGGCTGCTGTCCTGACATATATTTTATCCTCCTAGTAATGGTATTAGAGTGATTAATCTTTAATCAAAGCCGTTTTTTAATGATTGTAGTTCTATATAAACGTATCGGGTATTGTTCTAATCCCAATAAGCTGACAATTTCTAAAAAACAGCAAATAACTACTCTTAATTAATGATCATGAAAATAAAAAAAGATAAGGAAAGTGAGATCAACTCACTTTGCAATTGCTTTTGGTGATCTTGGAAGCCATCTTCTTTTTGAGCCGGATGACATAAATCTCTGCGCAGGGCCAGGATGTGATTTATTTGTTCTGCTTTTTGGCACCTTAATTGTTCTTCCGTTTCTACCCTTTACTTTAACCCATTCAATGCTGCCTGTTTTACCCATTGTTAAATCCTCAGATGATTTGTAGTATGATATTTCCAATAATATTTGATTATCGTGTATTGAGTTTACTCATAGATGTAATTCTTATTATTAAACTTTGCGGGAATATTTGACCAAATTGCTTTTATCGACAAAAGCCATGAAACGCCTATCATAGGAGTTGATTGCTTTAACTGCATCTATCGAAGACCAGATCACATTTTTCAGAGGCGAGCTTAAGGGTGTTAAAGAATACTCCAACGATGAGCTTTGTTCTATTATAAAGGAAGTTGGGTTTGAGTGTGATCTCTGTGGCAGGTGCTGCACAAGGGAATTCAATGACCATGTTTTCTTACTGGAAAAAGATGTTTCTGTGATCCGGGATATAGATCCTGATGGACTTGAGCCGGCACCATATCCTGAATATTGTGATCAGAATGGGAATTTTTACGTTTCAGGTTATGCACTGCGCGTAAAAGAGGATGGCTCATGTATATTTCTGAATGAAAATAATAAGTGTAGAATCTATAATAAGCGTCCATCTATCTGTAGTCTTTACCCATATATGTTAAACCGCGAGGCAGATGATGACGGGAATCTGGAATGGCGTCAGATAAGTGGTCTTGATCAGCATGGATGTTATCATTCACATATAAGTGATGAAGAATGCAAAAGTATTGCATGTGATATCAAAGCCTATGAAAAAGCCTATCTTAAACAAAAGATCGCATTCCTTGACAAAATCAAGGACTATTTCAAAAAGAACAAACTCCGTCATGTCCAGGGAGTTTATGACCGGGAAATGCGTGCATACAAAAAAGGAAAAGATATTAAGGTATTTGTCTTTTTCAATGGTGAATTCGAAGAACACAATATTCGCCTTTGATATGTCTCCAGCATTTATCAGTCACAGGTCGTTTTCAAAATACTATACAATGGGTTTGGTTTATGGATGTCTGGAAAACTAACACTTCCTATTCTTTTGCTGGTGGCATTCTTTGCAATGTCCGCAGGTGCAATTGTAGCTCCTGTCCTGCCTTTTATGGTCGAGCCCCTAAATACATCCCGTGAGGCAGTAGGGCTTGTTCTTGGAATCTACACCTTCTCAACTGCATTTTTTATGCTCTTCCTTAGTATCATTATGGATCGTGTAGGCAGGAAAACCATTATTGTACCCTGTCTGCTAATTAATGGAATAATAGGTGGTGCATGCTATTTTTCACAAGACCTGAATACATTGCTCATACTGAGATTCGTCCAGGGAATAGGTATCGCAGGCATGCTTCCTATTGTTATGACAATGATAGGTGAGCTCTATAGTGGCCTTGATCGTGTCAATGCAATGGGTATTATGAGTATGACTACGGGTCTTGGGGGAGTTTCAGCTCCGTTAATAGGTGGAGCTATGGCACTATATGGATGGAATGTTCCATTCTTATTTTATTTCCTTACCGTCCCACTGGCCATTATTGCTGTTCTGGCACTGCCCGAAACTAACCTGCCGGAAAAAAGGGCAAAAAATGGTGTATTCGATCTTGCAAAGAGTCTGAAAGATATCCGTGTATCATATACCATGTTCTTGGGTTTTTCAATTTTCTTCTTGCTTTACACTATGGTAATATACGTTCCTTTCATCCTGAAGGATAACTACGGCTTTGATCCACGGGATGCAGGCCTTGCATTGGGATTTCAGGGAATTGCCATGGCAATAATGGCTTCCAGGGCAAAGAGAATGACCAAAAGATGTGGAAAACAGCTTACTGTGAGAATTGGTTTTATTGTAGTAGGTATTGCTTTAGCAGGTACTTCCCTGGCAAATTCATTGATCTTGAATATGCTCTTCATCTTCATGTTTGGGATTGGTTTTGGTATGGCACAACCATCCCTCAACACTCTTATAACTCAGGTGGCTCCATCAAAGATGATGGGCGGTGTTGTCTCCATTTATAATATTATGAAATATGCCGGACAGACCGCAGCACCTCTGGTGCTCGCATTGGTACTTTTCAATTTCAGTTTACCTGTGGTATTTGTAAGTTCAAGCATCATTGCTTTTGCAGCAGCAATTTCACTTTACTTGGCAAAGGATATTTATGCAGGATTAGATGAAAATTAACATTAATTCTTTATTCCCATGTGCCTGTAACTTTGCCATTCAGTGCCATCTTTCCCATGACTTTCCTGAAGCGTTTGCTAACAGGCGCAGTCTCAACATCTGCATAAGGTGTTCCAGGTAAAGGTGTGAGGTAATGGGAATGTACATTTCCGCCTTTTTTGCATATCCATTCAATGAGTTCAAGGCTCATGTCCTGTTCCTCCTCGGTCTCGCCGGGGAATCCCACCATGAAATCAACCATGGGTGTAAGTCCATGGTCAAAACAGAGCTCAATGCTTTGAACAACATCGTCCACAGTGTGGCCCCTTAGTATCTCTCTTAGTATACGGTCACTACCCGACTGGGCACCAAGACTAATTTTGGTATTGCTGCAGTATTTTGTGATAAGTTCCAGTGACTCATTGCTAATGAATTCCGGTCTGACCTCAGAGGGGAATGTCCCGAAATATATCGTCTTTCCCTCCATCTGGTCTAGGGTGGAAAGTAGTTTCTCAACCTTATCAAGACGAAGATGTATTCCATCACTGCCGTATGCAAGGGAATTGGATGATGTGAACCTCAGATCGTCATAGTTTTTTGCACATTCAACAATAGAATCAATACTTCTGTGCCTGAGTCTTCCTTTAAAAAGTCGTGGTGTCTGGCAGTATTTGCAGCGGAAAGGGCATCCGCGACTAATCTCGATAGGTGCCATGAGTATCTTTGGGTCAAAGCAGGGATATTTATCCAGGTCAACAGGTTCACGCTTTTCGGTGAAAATGATCTTTCCATTTTGATTTTTGTAAGCAATACCCTTAATCTTGCTTACATCCTTTCCTGCTTTCAGGGCTTGGACAAGTTCTGGTAATGTTTCTTCCCCTTCTCCCATAATCACGTAATCGAAATACTTCAATGTCTCTTCAGGTGCACCTGATGGGTGTGGTCCGCCTGAAATAAAAATAGAATTTGTGCTGGAATCAGCTACTTCTTTGAAAACAGACTCTGCCTGCCTGCTTACAAGACTGTAGATCATTATCCCGTCATGCGGTGATTTCACTCTGAGTGTATCAGGTATCAGGGGTGCCAGTGCAGCAAGGCTGTAGGCATTTTTCTTGTTCCAGCGAAAACAGACATCCATGTTCTTTTGGTTCAGGTTGTTTTGTTCAATCAGTGGTTTCAACAAAACCTTCAGTTGCATCAACTTTGACAGTATCTCCATCCTTCAATATATCAAATGGGTCATGTTCCATCTTATCTACAAGAGGTATGCCTGATATGATCGCTCCAACTGCCACGATAGGTTCGGATTCTGCATTTATCATTGCAGCCGGTGCAACACCGTTCTTGATGAGCTGGTAAAGCACATAAGAACCAACGGTAGAACCTTTTCCATGTGGAAAAACAAGCACTTTGTCTTTGATATATTTCCCATAAAGCTCATGCTGTGGTTCCTCAATAATCCCCGTTTTCGGATCAACATTACCCAAAAATGATATGGCATCGTGTGTAAGAAGAACTTCACCTTCTGCAGCTCCTCTTGAGATACTTCTGCACTTAATTCTCATCGAGAACACCTGCCTCTTCTATACATTTTTCAATGCTTCCGTACTTTGCCGAGACCTTGCACATGCTTGGAACGTATGATAGTGCTTTGCCTGAATTTACCATCATGCACTGGAAATTGTTGGCTGCAGGTGAGACCACCATACATGTGTCGCAAACAACTTTAGCTCCACTTTTCTCTATGGTGTTGACAAGTTCGGGGTGTCGGTCTGCAACTTCTCTCGAAGTGCATACCCACATTTCCTTTTGCAAAGTTTTTCCGTGAAGCATAGCAGCGATCTTCTGCATCTCATCAGGTGAACAGTGCGGGCAACCTACTGTAACAATATCGGTGTCCCTGATCTCATCACCTATCATTGCCGTTTTCTCATATACTTCAAGGATATCCTCTTTTCCGACACTTAATGTTTCATCAGGTCTTTCATAATTCAGCTTAACTGCGTCAGGACTAACTCCTTCAACATGGTAAAGAGCAACTGCACCGGATGCTGCAAGTGCTGCTCCAAGTGACTTCAATTCATCTTTCGATGGTTTGGATTGCATGTAAAAAATAGGAACTCTGCTTCCAATGGTCTTGCCGGCAAGATATCCTAATGCTCCATAATCAGAGCCCGTAAGTTCACAGTCTACATCTACTGCAATAACTGGCTCACGCATCTCATCAAGATGATATCCGAAATTAGCAGTTTTCCCAACTAGTGCTGCTGAAAGTGCAGAAGGTCCGCCCTCTCTGTTGGTTCTTGCACCCAATACGGAATTTGAGTATGATACTGCGGAAGACTCACTCCATGCCAGGTGGTCTCCGTATTTTACATCAAATCCGTCAAGGTAGTAGGGTGTGCATGTGCATTTGGTCTGAATGCCAAGCTTCTCATAGGCAGCAACGATCTCATGCTGCTTCTTTGCAAATTCAGCATCAACTCCCATCTCTTCCCAGCGTAGCATGTCCATGCCAGCAGGATTGAGTACGGCTGGAACTTTTACCTTGCCATTCAGGTCGGATATCCATTCAAGTCCTGCATCCCCAATGGTCTTGTAGGAAACACCGGCAATTTGTGCACTCTTGATGGGTATGAGCTTATCTGCTCCGTAAATATCTCCAAGTGCTACAAGTATCTCTATTGCTTTTTGCAGTGTTTCCCCATCTTCCCCATTCAGGGTTCTTTCTTCTTCTCTTGTAAGGTGCATATGATTCGTTTCCGTTTTACTCGGGCATTTTAGCTCTTTCAAAAGTTTCCGCTTCGGCAAGCACCTTTGTAGCATCAATACCTACTTTGGTGGTGGTGCCGTCAGCTGACCCTCTTGGGTCAAGGGAGCTTCCGCGTACATTTGGTATTATCATAATGTCCATGTCACCTTTTACACGGGTGGCAATGGCAAATTCCACATCGTTCAGGTCGAATATATCGATGTCATCATCCACTACAACAACGTGTTTCAGGCTGGTGTGGCTGGCAAAAGCTGCCATAATTGCATTTTTCGCATCTCCTTCTGTCTGCTTCTCTATCTGGACAACAGCATGCAAATAACAGCATCCACCCTCGGTGAGCACCACGTTCTTCACGCTGGTTACTTCGCTTACTGCATTGTATATTCTTGGCTCATATGGAATTCCCATCATAAGCAGATGTTCAGGGCCTGCAGGAAGTATTCCGTGATATATGGGTTCCTTGCGGTGTAATATTCTTGTGATATGGATAACTGGTTCCTGCCTGATGAGGTCGTATGTACCTGTGATGTCCACAAATGGTCCTTCGTCAACTCTTTCTGTTGGATCGATGTATCCTTCAAGTACTATTTCAGCATGGGGTACTTTTATTCCATTACTGCACTCGAAAACTTCAACAGGTCTGCCCATGAGGGCTGCAGCATAATTGAATTCCTTTCCAGTGGGAACTCTTGTGGTGGATGCGAATGTGACTGTGGGGTCTGCTCCAAGTACGATCGCAACCGGAAGTTTTTCTCCTTTATCAGCAGCTTTTTTGTGAAGCACATAGGTATGTCTTGGAGCTACAAGTCTTGCTGCAATTCTTGTTTTATCAACAACAAGCATTCTGTGTATTGCAGCGTTCATGGTGCCATCGTATTCAGCAACCACAATACCTGCTGTAATGTAAGGTCCTGCATCTTTTTCAAAATGCGTCATAACTGGAAGTTTTGTAAGGTCTACATCGTCTTCGATAACTTCCATGGTGGGGGAATTATCCACAAATACGACCTCTCCATCAGGTGTAATCTCTGAGAGTCTCTGGATGATCATGTCCTTCTCAACACCAAACATGGCAGCAAGTTCATCTCTTGAGCCAAGAACATTCATAATGGCCTTGTTACCATCGATGTCATGGAATAATACTGGTGCAGGTGTTTTCTTTGCAATACGCGGTGCTTCAAACACCTTGGAAACAGGTTCTGTGATCTCGACCAGTTTGCCTGACTCTCTGAGTTTGTTGATAAATTCCCTCATATTATCATCCATATAAATGTCTGGGTTACTAATGTAAATTCCTACTTTAAATCGTTATCTTAGCCACAGGATCATCTATTATTACTTACACCATGCATGATAGTATCCACCGGATTCTGAAACCTTGATCGAAATGCCAAATAGATCAGACAGGTTCTTATCATTGAGAATATCTTCTTTTTTCCCATCTGCGAATATTTTTCCATCATTGATAAGAATAACACGCCCAATTTCAGGGATGACATCTTCAAGGTCATGGGTCACCAGTATGACACTTTTTCCTGAAGCTGCGATTTTTCTTGTGATCTCTTTGAACTGATGGTGGCTTTTAAGGTCAAGACTGTTTGCAGGCTCATCCAGTACAAGTATGTCCGGGTCGTGTACCAGTGCCCTTGCTATGAGTAATCTACGTGCTTCTCCCGTTGACATCTCAGATATCAATTTGTTGCGGAGCTGTGTTAATTCCAGAAACTGCATCACTTCAAAAACGGTCTCTAGCATTTCAGGTTTGACTTTATGGTTTGGGTATATTCCGATACTGCTGAAAAATCCTGAAAGGACCACATCAAAACCGTATATTTCCCGGGTGTATTCCTCCTGTAACCCTCCCGAGACTATTCCAAGACAACTGCGAAGGCTGAGAAGATCCCATTTATCCTGGTCAAACATCCTAATAGATGTGTCTTCTTTTTGTAATGGCCTGTATTCTCCGGTTATAAGTTTGATTATGGATGATTTCCCCGAGCCATTTGGTCCTATTATTGCTACATTTTCCCCTGGATGTATGCGAAGGTCTATGGAATTCAGGATTATCCTGTCCTTCCTGGATACGCTTACATTTTGCATATAAATACTTGGATCGAATTTATAGTCACAAGATTTTTGTTGCATTGTATTATCCTGTGACTTCATTCACTATATGCATTTATTGTTTTTGGGAATTTTAAAAATGAGTGGATCTGAAAATTGGTATTGAGATCTATTATATGATACTATTATATATAACTAAATTGTACTTACAACTGGTATGCATTATTTACACAAATCGTGTATTTGATACAGTTTGCAAATTTTCCGGTAATATTATGCTATCTTATAAAAAAACGTTATTCTTATGCTTAATTTGTTCTTTATTATTAACCTTTCAAGCTACAAGCATATCGGCTACATCAGAACAAAGTACTGATGAAGAGATTTCTATTCTTGTACTGCATTCATATTATCCTACGTATGAGTGGTCTAATGAGATCTCCGCCGGGATCGCAGATGTTCTTAAAGATAGCGATTACAGTGATGCAGAAGTGTATTTTGAGTTTATGGATGCAAAAAGACATTTTAGCCCGGAGTACATGGCCAGTCTGGGTGAGGTATACCGGCTAAGGTATAATGATCCCTATGAGTTTGATCTCATTGTAGTGTCTGATAATCATGCAATTGATTTTTTGGCCTCTGAAACAGGGCTTGAAATATTCCCTGCAGATATGCCTGTTGTTTTCTGCGGAGCCAACGATTATGACCCTACATGGCTTGAGAATAGGCCAAATATGACTGGGGTGGTTGAATCTATCCAACCTGGGAACACTCTTGAACATATCCTGATGGTTCATCCGGAAACGAAGAATTTGCTTGTGTTGAGTGACAGTCGTACCCATACATCTCATATAGTCACAGAACAGACAAAACAGGAATTTGCACCTTATGAAGATCAACTGAATATCCAATATCTTGAAGATATGACGGTAACTAGGATGAATGAAACAGTTTCAAA
>Ga0102925_1000105_pt1 | contig 39168 bp, 38 predicted proteins | sample SalPonR1_A_D1_MG_FD_78216 | JGI IMG/M metagenome (GOLD analysis project Ga0102925, IMG submission 78216) | Salt pond soil microbial communities from South San Francisco under conditions of wetland restoration - Salt Pond MetaG R1_A_D1_MG | ecosystem: Environmental > Aquatic > Marine > Intertidal...
GAAGCTGCACCATTTGCATCTATTGGAATGATATTAGGAGTAATTGGAGCAATTATAGGAACCATCCTCATGTGGGTGATATATACCGGAGCATTTTACATAATATCCATGTTCTTTGGTGGAGATGGAAACTTCAAAAGATTACTTGAATTCAGCTCATATGGCTTTATTCCAAGCATGGCAAGTGGATTGTTATCTACCTACTACACAATTGATCTGTTTGACAAAATAGACTTCAATAATCCTGAAATGATAGAGCAAACTTTAACGGCAGACCCTTCCATGAAAATTGCAACTGTAATAGGATTGATCTTCCTGCTATGGAGTGCAAACATATGGGTTTTTGCAATATCCTATGCACGCAATATTTCTGTAAAGAATGCAGCAATTACAGTAGGATTGCCTGTTTTACTCTACATGCTTTATACAGTAAGTCAATTTTTCTAATGGTATTCTAATATGAGCCTGTATAACATGAACCTAAAAATATTAATTGTGACCTTGATGATCCTTGTAACATCAACATCTTTTGCGCATGCAGATACGGAGATACAGCCAACAGTCAGCTTGAACTACGACATAGAACCAGATGTTTTAATGCCAGGTGACACAGGCACAGTAAAGGTCACACTTCAAAATATGGCAAAGGGAGAGATGTATGTCGAAGAGGATGATGAAACTCTTGACATGAATGCATACATTGCCAGTGCAAGCCTTGACGGGAACAGTGCTATCAGAATATTAGACAAGAGTTATACCGACATTGGCCTCATGGGTCCGGGAGATGCCCTTGAATTGACATTCAATATAAAAGCCAGGGATAATGCATCCAACAGCGTACACTTCCTTGATCTGGAACTTGTTGGAGGGAGCAATATGTATGATTTTAATTACAGAATACCTGTGAAAATAGATGATAGAAACCTTAAGGTCATAGTTTCGAACGTACCTTCAAACCTTATGAAAGAAATCTCCACAGTTGGTGTGGAAGTTGTGAATCGTCGTCCAAATGAGGCCACAAGTGTAATTGTCAGCCCCAGTGGAAAGAATATGGCATTCAGTCCCGCTGAGTTCTTTATTGGAAGTATATCCCAGGGCAACAAATCATATGCAACCTTTACATTGAACACCATCAACTGCGATTCAGGGGATCAGGACATTGAATTTGAAATTACCTACTTCAACGGTGACAATCTTCATAGTACAGAAACTATCTCAAAAAATGTGAATATCGTAGACCAATCACCACTCGTTTTTACAAGCCTTGAAACAACAAAGATCGGAAATACATACACATTATCCGGAGACCTGAACAATTTTGGAGTTACGGATGCAAAGAATGTGATAATATCCATAAATGAAAAGGATAATGTCACGCCTGTTCAGCCATTTTCCAATTATTTCATAGGAACACTTGAAGCCGATGATTTCAGCAGTTTTGAACTTTCTGCAAAGATACTTTCAGATGAGATCAGCAGCATCCCGATAATCATAGAATTCAGGGATACTGATAATGCTTACACATACATGAAAAAGGAGATTAGTATCTCTGAAGAATCTGTGATCAGTAATCCTGAAGAGAAAGCCAACTCCACAGGTTCATGGATATTTGCAGGAATTATCGCAATTGCAATTGTAGCAGTTATCGCTTACTCGTGGAAAAAACGAAAGAAAGATGATGCACAGAACCCTTACGAAGTTCCAGAAGATGAAGAAGATGAGGAATAAACAGCGGTGCAACTATGCCAAAGCCCATTGTTGAACTTAAGGATGTAAAAAGGATCTATACCCTTGGAACTAACAAGATACATGCCTTAAATGGTGTCAGCGTATCCATGGAAAGGGGAGATTTTGTCACCATAATGGGTTCTTCCGGCTCTGGCAAGAGTACCATGCTTAACATGATAGGCTGTCTTGATGTCCCCAGCAGCGGAAAAGTCCTGATAAATGGCGTAAACATCTCTAAACTTGATGATGATGGGCTAACTGCCATTAGAAGGAATAACATCGGATTCATTTTTCAGCAATTCAACCTGATACCTACTCTTACAGCACTTGAAAATGTCGAAATGCCCATGATATTCAATGGTACAGAGCCACAAGCTCGAAGGATCAAAGCACTGCAGCTTTTGAAAAGAGCAAAACTTCCGGCAGAATATGCAGATCATAAACCCAATGAGCTATCAGGCGGACAACAACAAAGAGTTGCAATTGCCAGGGCACTGGCAAATAACCCCCCAATATTGCTTGCCGATGAGCCCACTGGCAATCTAGACACAAAAACAGGAAAAAGCGTCATGGAGCTGTTAAGGGAATTGAAGGAATCAGGCACCACAGTTATTGTTGTTACGCATGATCCTAAACTTGAGGAATACTCAAATACTACAGTTAGACTGCAAGATGGAGAGGTGTTAGATGAAAATTCCTGATTTTCTGAAAAATAATATGTATGCGCAGCTTGCCACACGGAATCTTAAAAGGCAGTCTGTACGTACCGTATTAGCAGCAATAGGAATTATCATCGGTGTCATTGCCATTTCATCAATGGGAATACTGGGAAACAGCCTGAAATTATCAGTAACAGATTCGTTTACTGATATCGGTGACAAACTCATTATCTCACCTGCTATTGGAGAAGATGCTGTCACTGACAGACAGGTGGATCAGATGAGAAAAGTTGACGGTATTGATGAGATAATAAAGGTATCCTCCAGCGGAGAATTACTTGATTACAGAGATGGAGGTACAAAAACCCAGATCTATGCCTCGGTATACGATATCGATAAAGATGGACTGGGAAGTCTTGTTGAACTTGAAGAAGGGAGATTATTTAGATCCGGTTCTACAGATTGTGTAGTAGGTTCAACTATAGCAGACAGAATGGAGCTTAGTATCGGAAGAAAGGTCGAGATAGATGGCTCAAAACTCCGAGTAGTGGGAATCCTTAAGGAAAGAGGAATTGGCTTTGATATAAGCACAGATAATGGAGTATTCACATCTTCAGCAATGTACGATAAACTATACCCTGATGAGGAGGAAGGGTATGATTCTGTAATAGTCAAGGTGGAAAATATAAATGATATTGAATCTGTTAAAGAAGATATCAAGAGCCGGATCAATAAAAAAGATGTGCTTATTGATGTATTTGCCACCAACACAATTATCCAGAGTCTTGACGACATATTCAGATCAATTTCATTATTCCTCATGGGAATCGGTTCAATATCCCTTCTTGTAGCGGGTGTTAGTATACTTAATGTAATGCTTATGTCAACTATGGAACGCACCAAAGAAATAGGAATAATGAAAGCTGTCGGTGCCTCAAGAGAAGACATTTTAAAAATGTTCCTTTTAGAAGCACTTTTTCTTGGAATACTTGCAAGCATCGTGGGTGGAATATTAACCATTGGCGGAAGCTACCTTTTGATAGCTCTAATAGTAGAAGATACGAATTACCTATTGAAACTATCAAATATATTATACATCGCTGAAGGGATTACATTTGGAATTGTTACAAGCCTTGTGGGCGGAATGTACCCTGCATGGAAAGCCTCACAAATGAAGCCACTTGATGCTTTAAGGCATGAATGAATATTTACTCGGAACACACAATATTAACCCTTTCCAATCTTAAAAAAGAAAAAGATCGTTTTTTAGCCCGCTTAAGTACCATATGGACTAGCTGCAGCATATTCCATGAAACCCTTTGCTTCATAACAGACATACTTTCCATCTATGGTTCCTTTTACATTATAGGTCCCAAAACCTTCCCTGGTAAGATCTACCTTGCTGTTGACTATTCTGATATCTGGTTTTCATCTGAAAAATCAGCAAAAACATTGAACATCCGTCCAGTACTAGGTCTTCTGCTGGATTTGGCAGGTTTACCCCAATATAATAACCCAGCATAACCTGAGCAATCGATTGATTCATCTTAAATATGGTTACAATTGCCAAATTCTGTTCTTCATCGAGCAGATCGAAATAATGCTATTCATTGTATCCAGGGTCCATGCTAATATCCGGGTGGAAAGTATATTCCCCTAAAAGCGTGCCTATCAGGCTGTTATCCTGACCTGCAAGAACCACACTGGAAGCCGTTGAAAGCAGCAGTACTGCGACAAGTATTGTTAATATATCTTTTTTCATTTGTGATATTGCATATAATAACAATAGAAACTATGTTTTCGAAAAAGATCATAATCTAAACACTACTAAATTTCCGCGAAGAGCTGTACAGATTGCTATAAATAGTATCACTGGATAATTTTACTTATATTCAGGAGCAATAACATGAAACTGGCCTTCCTAGTGCTATCGAGCCTCATATTAATGACTTTTTTATCGGGAACATCTCTTGCATCAGAATGTACAGAGAATGCAGTTACTGCAAAAATCATCAATGTATATTCAGATATTGAGAACTGTGATGTAACTATCCAGTCTACTGAAGATATTCAGGATATGAAACTTGAGATACAACTGGAACATGAAGGAAAAATACTGGACAGAAGAGTTCTAGCTATATCCACGGTTTCAGCGAGCTCCAATTCCATAAAAGCATTCCAGTGGGATACTGAAAATAAAGATGATGGGAAATTCACTGTCAGAAGTAAGTTGCTCAAAGATGAATGCACATTGGACACAAATACCTATACTTTCGTCAACGGCAGACAGATATTGCCCCGGATTACCGTAGATGATTTTGTCGCAAACTCTGAAGGTTTTAGTGTAATCATCACACCCCTTAAAGCGGTACTTGTAGATGTAGAATACATGCTTCTGGACGGTGATGACGTTGTATTTATGGACACTGTTGAAAAGATAGCACTTCATACCCAGCCCCTTGAAGTAAGTAAGAATTGGAACACAATACTTACAGATGAAAAGCAGTACATTGGAAGAGTGAAGGTCAAGATGCATTCACCTTCTGAAAACTATATTGTTGCAGTTAAAGATTTTACAGCAAAGGACGATGTTTTCATTAGTGATACATACAAGGATGAGATCGGAGCTAGTGCTACCATTGATGGAATTTCACAAGTCCCATTTGCAGGTTTGGTGAAATTTACTGTCAGCCAGGAAGATGATGGTAATGAGAAGATTGTTGAATCCATAAACAGCAAGTCTCCCATTCTGCTTGGTGGCGATGATGAAACTGTAGAAGCAATATGGGAAGAGAAACTTCCTGAAGGTATATACAAGCTCAATATAGATGTTATCGGGAACAGTGGCGATGTACTTGATATGAGAGAAACTATTATTGAAGCTGAAGCTGCAAAAGCAATTCCTGAGACCACAACGGAAGAAGAAAACACCGAAGAAAGTCCTGGTTTTCTAAATACTCATTCCGGACTAATGATCATTGCATCCATCTTTGTACTCAGAAAAAACAGAAAATGAAATATGGAGTGAACGAATGCGTTTTGAACTGTTTATTGCACTTCGTCACATTACAGCAAGAAAAAGAGAGACATTTCTTTCTGTTGCAGCAATAGGCATAGCGGTCATGATACTCATGGTATCGCAGGCCTTTATGGTAGGGTTCACCCAAGAATTGTACGATAAGACCGTGGATAATCTCCCTCATGTGGTGGTTTCGCCAAAAGACGGTGACGAGAACATTCATTTATACAAAAATATTGTTATAAAAATAAACAGCATTGATGGGGTGACAGCGTCATCTCCCTATCTTATTGGAGAAGCTTCTTTTAAATACAAGGATAAAAACAGAAATGCTGCATTAAAGGGAATAATTCCATCAGAGGAAGATGCTGTTGCCCACACTAAGAAGGATATAATAAAAGGGAATTACGAAGAACTGGGATTCTCAGAGAACACGATCATAATTGGTGATACGTTTGCAGAGAAAATGGAACTGGACCTTGGAGATACGATCGATGTGTCATTTCCAAATGCAAACCCACTTTCACTAAAAGTAATAGCAATATATGATACTGGCACTGCTCTTGATGAAACCCTCACATACACATCCCTTGAGACTGCGCAGAGATTTTTTGATACAAATGATGCCATTAATGGCATATCTTTGAGAATTGATGACTTTAGCAGAGATCAGGAGATTGCAAACATACTCCAGAAAGAAGGATATGATGCCACAGGATGGACTGAAAATAATCCTGAGATACTGAGAACGATCACCATAGAAAGGACATCGAACAATATTTCGTTGGGATTTATTCTCCTGATCGCATCATTTGGAGTGGTCAGTACCCTTAACATGCTTGTTATGAGCAAAGTACGAGAAATAGGAATAATGATGGCTATGGGTGCGGAAAAATCTAAAATTCGCATGATATTCATGCTGGAAAGTGGAATACTGGGACTTGCAGGTGCTTTGCTTGGGACACTTTCAGGAATTGCATTGGCATTATCCATAGGAAGCTATCCACTTCCAGAAGAGATCTATGGAATAGCCAGCATACCTGTAGTAATCAGGACAAGTGATGTTCTCATAATAATCACTCTTGTATTCTTATTGAATCTTGTAGCAGGAATTTACCCTGCACAAAGAGCTGCAAGCTTTGATCCGGTATCATGCATATCAACAAGATGATATATTGAAAAGATCAATCAAAAGCCTTTTTTCAGATCCAGGGGCGTTGACCGTTCCAGATAATATTTGAAGTAATCCAATCCCCATTTAACAGCGCCATCTGAGCTGCTTACTATCATGTTATTCATAAACAGACCCTTGTTACCATTAAGATAAATGCATAGCAAATCATCAGTAATTACGACTGCAGCTATATTTAATTCATTCTCCAAAATACGAAACTTTGTACTTTCAAATAACGGGAATTCACCATAATATTCGCTGTAACTTTTAACTAGTTTTTGAATAGCGGCTTTTGTTGATATCCTGACCATATTCACTCCTTCTTCATCTATTTTTTTATATATAGGTATTAAAGAAGGGTGAAAAAAAGAAGCTACGACATGAACATAATTGGATTCCATAATACTTTTTTTTACGACCAAAGGAATCCCGTAGGGCTCTTCAGGCTCTGGTTCCACTACAACTGAATTTCCTATTTCATATAATCTAAGCTGGAAAGGTACTGGCAGTCCACTGATATCATGGTTCGTCCAGTACTCAAGATTTTCTTCCAGGGTATTGGAAATATTCAATAGAGGGATCATATGATGCGCCAGCAAATGACCAATTTGAGATAAATAATAAGTGTGCTCTTTTTGCACAACAATATGATTTACTATTAGGATCTTGATCTGAGGCATTACTGAGCTGGAGCTCAATCCAAGAATGGATTTTATTTCATCACTGCCTCTGGGACCATCCTTAAGAAGCAATACAACTTTTTTTCGTTTTTCAGACATCAAAAGTATGTCAATTAAATGTGATTTCGTTCCATCAACCCCAATCATCTATTCTTGGTTAGGCATCTAAAACGTGGACAGTTATAGAATAAGAATGTTGCGATTTTGTGATAATAATGCACATATACCCCCACTTATTTATCAAAAATCTCAATTCCCACCACTTTGCAGACTGCAAATTTCTTTTTTATAAGTAAGTAATAAGAAAACTTAAACACAACGTAAATATGAAAATATAATAGGTAAACTGGCTTGAAGAAGAAACCACCAAGATAAATGATATGTTTATCGTCTGCAACTGAATCATCTACAAACCTTAGAATACCATCGAATTGATCTCTTTTTATGACAGTGCCCTGGGTGATCCGAGGTCCAATAACAACAACATCACGCTCCATACCATCTTCAGCCAATGAATCCTCAACAAATCCGTAATTAAAAATCGCAGGTACCGGCGAGAAGAATTCTATATGAAAATGTGACCCAAGCTTATGATACTTGAAAAAACTGTATTTTGGAGTTTCGATCACAATATTCATGCAATATAATTAGAACAGATAATAGAAAAAGTTAACATAGAAGGTGCGAACGGGAGGGGGAATGCACAGGTATGGTGACATTGGAGTGTTGGAGAGGTATTATGTTAGAAACCCGTTCGCAAACATACAAACGTCATGCACACATAAATACTTTTCGTATGAATGCGAACAGACTTTGGTTTCTAAGAAAGCTTAGAAAAGCAAGATCATGCAGTATCAATTGCTTCCACAGGATCCAGTTTTGAAGCGCGTCTTGCAGGGTATACTCCTGCAACTATGTTAATGAGAAAAGAAAAAACTATTGCATAAATATAGTTTCCAATGTCTGTTTTCAATGGGAGAGTAGTTAAACCAAAATACGTTTCACTTGGAATGGATATCTCATAGGATGCAAGGGATATTGTTGTAAAATAACCAATAATACATCCCAATATCACTCCCATGCTACCCAATATTACCGATTCTATCAAAAATATATTTGTAATGCTACTTCGGGAAGTACCCATGGCCATCAGCATTCCGATCTCACTTTTTTTGTCCATCACAACAGTGAACAAAGTGTTAGCAATCCCGAAACCTGCAATCATATAGATAAGTGCATAGTAGATCCACACAATAACAGCCTGAGTATTCAATAGCTCCAGTATTTCACCATTAGCTTCCATCCAGCTTACAGAATCAAGACCTGTTTCTGCTTCAATAGATGCAGCTATATCATCTGCCTGATAAGGATCATGAACACGAATATTTATTTTGCTGGCAACTTCATTTTCATCAAATACATCCAGAACCGAATCCAGTCTTGCATAAGCAGCGGTTTCATCATTGGGTGTACCACTATCAAAGATACCAACTACCTTATATGAAAAATATTCAGCCTCGGGGTTTACCAGGTCCACAGAATCCCCAAATTTCACTTCCAACTCTTCTGCCAGCTTATCACCAATAACTACACCATTATTAGTTCTGGAAAGAGCAAAGAAACTGCCTGATACAATATCATCCTCTATGCCCATAACAGCATCCTCGGCCAATGGATCTATACCATTCAGATTTACTCCTTTGGCATTATCTTTGTATTGCAAAGCCGCTTGACCTTTAAAAATGGGTGATACACCAATAATTCCTTCATTGTCAACTATTTGCTCAGAGTAATATCTGTAAAAATGAATGACTTCTTCATCATTATTCTGAGGACTTACTACAATATGAGGAGAGTTCTCAATTGTACTTTCTACCAATTCATCTGTAAAGCCGGTCATCATTGACATGAAAACCACAATAACTCCAATGGCAAGTGCCACTGCAAAAACAGAAAAAAACGTCAGCCTCTTGCGTGCGCTTATATGCCTGAGAGCTATATGAAGTTCATACATTCACTTATCCCCAACTTGTTTTATTACTATTTGAGGTAATTAGTTAATATAATTATGTGCACCCTGCCAAATATCTCTGGAAAATAAATATCAGCATTCATTGCTGAGATAAAGCCAATTCAACACCTATTATTGAAAATATACCAGCCTTTGTCCAGTTAACATACTTGTACAAATGTGGTTTTTTTATGATGCGGGAGCCAATGTATCCTGCAAAAAATGAAACTGCCGTAAAAAGCACTAACGCCTGAATTAGAAATATAAATCCCAGAAAAATCATCTGCAACGAAATATTTTCCGAAGATGCATCCACAAATTGTGGAAGGAAAGCGAGGAAGAACAAAGATACTTTGGGATTTAACAAGTTCATGAAAATACCTCTTTTGTAAAGAAGAGAGACATTAGTGTCTTTATCTGTATCCGCCCTTATTAATTCTCCATCTTCTCTTAATGCTTTATAAGCAAGATAGAGCAAATATATTGCACCAGCATACTTCAAAGCAGTAAATGCAAGTGCCGACCTGTAGATAATTGCTGAAACTCCCAGTGCTGCTGCTGTTGTATGAAACAAAAGACCGGTACACAAACCGGATGCTGTAGCAATGCCTGCCAGTTTACCCTTTGAAAGACTCTGAGTAAGAACAAAAACTATGTCCGGTCCCGGTAAGAGTGTTAAAGCAACAGAAGCTGCAAGAAAATATAAAAATTGTGAGATGTCGAGCAATGTTTCACCAACTCAGAGGACAATATATTAGCATAAAGTCTTTACCATTTTGCCAGATTCGGTAAGATATTTGTGATATTCAATTAAGGAAGCAAAATGCTATAAGCACAAATTTCCATCTATGAATTTGATTATTCACAGCATCTGAATCGCAGGAGTGATTAAAATTATAATACCAATACCTTATGGAAAAGAACACGTTGAACTGAAGATAGACATCCCCCACGAAATAATTACTCCTAATGAAGTAGAGGTTGATGATCTATCAAAAATAATAGAAGAAGCTCTAGACAAACCTGTTGCAATGGAACCACTTGATCAGTTCATGAAGAAAAGCGACAAATTACTTGTCCTTGTCAACGATGCCACAAGACCAACACCTACTGCAAAGGTTCTGGAAGAGATGTATGATTTACTAAAAAGCCACAATGATGTGAAATTCCTTGTTGCCACCGGGGCACATCGAGGACCGACAGAAGATGAGTTCAGGTATATTTTTGGCAAGATATATGATGAGTTCAAAGACCAGATATTTGTTCATGATGCACGCAAAGATGAAGACATGGAATATCTGGGAGTGTCAAGCAATGGGACCGAGATGTACCTCAACAAGATGGTAAATGAGATAGGAAATATCATAGTAATTGGTAGTGTGGAGCCACATTACTTTGCAGGATACACTGGCGGAAGAAAGGCATTCCTCCCAGGTGTTGCATCCTACAAAACTATTGAGATGAATCACAAGCATGCACTTTCAGATACTGCAAAAGCCCTTGCATTAAAAGGAAATCCAGTTGCTGATGACATGGATGATGCCATGCATGTACTCAAGGAGCTAAATGTATTTTCTATACAAACCGTACTCACTGCAGACCATGGATTATACGCCATGACCGCAGGAGACTTGCTCAAATCCTTTGATGTTGCTGTAGAAAAAGCCAACGAAGTATTCTGTGCTAAATTCGCTAAAAAAGGAAATATTGTTGTTGCTGTTGCTCCATATCCAATGGATATTGACCTTTATCAGTCACAGAAAGCGCTTGAAAATGGAAGACTGGCACTGGAAGAAGGAGGAAGCATCATACTTGTATCCAAATGTAGGGATGGAGTCGGAGAAGATACTTTCCTTGACCTGCTTTGTTCCGCTAAAACATGTGAAGATGTCATGTGCAAGATAGATAAAGGATACAAGTTGGGATATCATAAGGCTGCCAAGATGGCACAGATAGGCATGAATGCTGAAATGTTAGCTGTCTCGGACCTTGATGACAAAACTGTCAAAATGGCGAAACTTGAACCATGTGAGAATATCCAGGAAGCATTTGACATGGCACTCACCCGAGTAAAGAACGAAGGTAAGGAACCTTATGCGATAATAATGCCACAGGCAAGCCTGACAGTTCCATATAAGGAAGACTGAACGAATAATTTCAGACTAAAAATGAAATTGAAAATAGGTTCGAAATAAATTCAAAAATAAAATATAAAAAGGGTTTAAAGCTGCATGTAACGTGCAGCTTCACCAAGATCCTCTTCAATTCTGAGGAGCTGGTTGTATTTTGCAGTTCTTTCACTTCTTGCAGGTGCTCCGGTCTTTATTAATTCTGCACCGATAGCAACTGATATGTCTGCAATTGTAGTATCTTCGGTCTCTGCGGAGCGGTGACTGACAATTACACTGTAACCATTACGGCTTGCCATGTTCGCTGCGTCAAAGGCTTCTGATATTGAACCTATCTGATTTACCTTGAGCAAGAGTGAATTTGCTGCACCCATCTCAATACCTTTTGAAAGACGTTCCACATTGGTCACAAAGAGGTCATCACCTACGATTATGGAGTCCCATGCTTCGGATGTAAGAGTTGCGAAGTCCTCATAGGATTCTTCCTGGAATGGATCTTCAATGGAAAGAATTGGATAGGTCTCAATAAGCTCAAGGTAATATTCAATGAGTTCTCCTGGCTTTAGCATCTTACCGTCAATGGAGTATTCCTTACCATCAAAGAACTCGGATGCTGCACAGTCCAGACCGATTCCGATCTCAGATTCGGAGTAACCTGCTTCCTCGATAGCTGTTACAAGCATATCAAGAGCGTCATGTGTCATTTCAATGTTAGGAGCATAGCCACCCTCGTACCCAACATTTGTTGAACCTGCACCATATTTGGATTCGAGTACCTTTCCAAGAGCATGATATGTTTCAGAGCCCATGCGAAGTGCTTCGATATATGTGTCAGCACCTTTTGGCTGGATCATGAATTCCTGAATAGAAAGGTCATTTCCGGCATGCTGTCCACCGTTGAGCACATTCATTGTAGGTACTGGAAGTGTGTATGCATTGACTCCTCCAAGATAACGATACAATGGAACATTGAGGGAATCTGCTGCTGCCTTTGCTACTGCCATGGAAACACCCAGAATAGCATTAGCACCTAACTCCATCTTGTTGTCAGTTCCATCAAGAGCGAGCATCATACCATCGATCTCGCGCTGATTCCTTACATCCATACCGAGCAACTCACTCTCGATTACTGTGCTTACATTGTCAACAGCATCAAGAACACCTTTTCCTCGGTAACGGTCTTCATTGTCACGCAATTCGATAGCTTCATGTGAACCTGTCGAAGCACCGGACGGAACACTTGCTCTTCCAAATCCAGAGCCGGTATATACATCGACCTCTACTGTAGGATTTCCCCTGGAATCAAGAATCTCACGTGCATGAATTCTTTCTACTTTGAATTTACTCTCATTGTTGATATACGGCATCTGACCCACCTGTTGAATTATATATCTACTTTGCAGCTACCGTATATATTACTACCGTCTAGCATCTGGTAAAAGGAAGATATTGTTAAAAACAAAACAAAATATATTCACATAAATTATATAAACTTAAAAGTATTATAGTACATAAATGAAAGTCTCTGATACTAATTTATTGGAAGGAAAAGGGCATGAGATCATAGAATTATTACAAGGACTCCATGTACCAAGAACTGAAGCTGTATGTATTGCCTGCCTTGTTTGTGGAAAAGAACTAACATCACAAAACATAGAACAAGCATCTGGCCTCCGCCAGCCCGAAGTTAGCATAGCGATGCGCCCCCTAAAAGAGATGGAATGGATAGAAGAGCGCAATGAAAAAAAGAACAACGAGAAAGGAAGACCTCTCAAGTATTACAAAATGATTGTGCCTTTTGACAAGATCATTGAAACTCTGGAAACTGATGCTCTTAAAAAAGAGAAGGAAATATCCCAGGCACTTGCACAATTAAAAGATTTGAGCAGATAAGTGTCATTAACCTGCAACATATTTGGCTCTAAATAAACGTGATCGGTGCAAAACCTTTACTTTCATCAAATTGCCTGCTGGCATTGATCCCGTCTATTTCCATAATGAATATTTCCACCACCATGAAGACCGAGCTTGCATTGCGCAAACATCCTACTCTGGACTCATCTCCTCTTCCTGCCGCTGAATGAAGGTGGATCTTTGGACTTCCATTCTCTAAAAAGATGTTACCAACACCAATTACTTCATTGACATCCCTTAATTTATCCCATTGAGGATCAGGTGGCACCATGTTTTCCTTGGGACCGACAACAAGATCAGCTTCTTTTATAGCACCTAACAAAACAAACATTGCATAATCTATGTTTTCTTTTTTTGCCAATCCTTCCAACTCATGGAGGATGTCATCCCCATGTTCCATACGAACTGTAAATACCCTGCCAATAGATCCTTTTGCATATTCCATTATTTCACCGGTCATTCATCATTGGCGATCTTACCATCAATAATCCGGATGATCCTGTCGGTTTTCTTCGCCATCTGGTCGTCATGGGTTACAAGAATAAAAGTCTGCTGTCGATCATGATTGAGCTTTCTAAGAAGTTCATATATCATATCACTTGATTTGGAATCAAGATTGCCAGTAGGTTCGTCACCTATCACAATGCTGGGATGGTTCACAAGAGCACGGGCTATAGCAACTCTTTGGGCCTGACCACCTGAAAGCTGATTTGGGCGATGATCCATGCGATCTCCAAGACCAACCTCCTCCAGCAATTTAGATGCATCCGCTTTTGCTTTAGATCTACTCATTCCACTGATAAGCAAGGGTATCATGACATTTTCCAATGCAGAGAAGTCAGGCATTAAATGATGATATTGAAAAATAAAACCGAGCATTTCATTTCTTGTCTTTGAACGCTCTTTTTCAGACATGTCAGTAACTACACGGCCATCGATGGTGATAGTGCCCGAACTGGGAGTATCCAGTATACCGACCATATGCAGCAAAGTACTTTTCCCGGACCCGGATGGGCCAATTATAGAAAGAAATTCACCTTTTCTGATATCAACATTCACATCATCAAGGGCGCGTACCTCCACCCCATCACCATATATCTTAGAAAGGTTCCTTATCTCAATTATATTGGAACTACCTACCATAACACACCCTTTTTCATATTAAATTTGAGCTAACTCTATTTCAATGTATTTGATTTTACACCTGTGCAAGCCTATTTTCAAAACTAGAACTAAAAATGATCAAGAAAATAAAGAGGAAACAAGAAAAAGAATAGAAAGAACATGCTGCTAATCAGCACATTCAAGAAATATATCAGTAAGAAGGGTCCAAACCATCTATTTGTGAGAAAGCACGGTCAACGTCCTTTTGGGTTTCAACACGTTCCTTCTTTTGACGCTCATAATTAATTGCATCAACTGCAATTGCATAAAGATTCTCAAGCTCAGATGCAGATTCAAGAGTCAGCACTGCCAGAACCTGAGGATGTTCATCCTTTCTAACAACAATACCTTTGAAAACATGGCCTACAGAGCTTGAAAGTTTTTCAACTTCCTCTGATATCTCATCAATGCTCAGGGATTCCCTGTCGCCTCTGATAATTACCATGGACCTGCTTGCTTCCTTGTAAACATCAGTTGAGAACAAAAGACCTGATGGAGAAAGAGCTTCACGTATTGCATTCTTCACAGGCATACCCGTGTCAGCTTCATAAAAACCAATAGTAGCAATTCCAGCCCCACCACTCATGACGGTCTTGAAATCACCAAGGTCAGTTACCATCATCATCTCACTATCCAATGCATCAAGCAGGAAGAGAAGACGTCTGGCTATCATGTCGTTGATGCCATTGTATGCAGATTCTACATTACCACCCATCTGTTTAAGGAACTGATTGTCAGCAAGGATAATACCATCTACTCCACTCTCACGTATATCCCTGAGGCAGAATGCAGCATTTTGAAGATACAGCGTGCCTTCTTCCCTGAACGGAAGGACCACGACAGCATAAACAGGATAATCTCCTTTTTCCTTAAGTTCTTTTATGAGCATAGGACTAAATGAAGAGCCTGTACCACCGGATGCAGAAGTCAGTACAAAGCAAACATCGAAATCGCCTCTTTCCTGTATCTGCCTCATTATGTGAGACTTGTTCTCTTCAAAGACATTTTTGCCGACATTCCTGTTGGCTCCAACACCATGTAAATGAGGAATATGAATTCTATCCTTTGCCTTGGTGAAACTCATTTCCTTAAGGTCATTGATGGCAGTATTAATAGCAATGGTCTGTACATTGCTCTTGTATTTTTGTTGTGAATAGAACTTGGCAAAGCGGCTCTTTTTACCAAAGGATTCCCTGTTTATCGCATCCAATATGCGATTTCCGCATTGCCCGTTCCCTATGATGAGTATGTTAAGCAAGAGATTTCCTCCCATTAATAATATAAATCTAATATGATAATGATTGACGTTAATATTACTTTAAAGTAGTGCGTATCCACTTAGAATTTATATTGCTTATGCCTGTGGATGATCCATCCTGCCACAGCACCGATTATGATCAAAGGTATAAGGTACACATATATTGGTTGTTCAAAGAGATAATCATATTCCCCTTCTGCCACATAGATAGCATTTGAAACAGAATCAGAGCTTACTTCCTGCTTTTGAGTATTGACCCCGTCATCAAATAAATATGAACTTTCCGTTTTAATTGTGTAAGTTCCGATTTCCATTACTTTGAGCTTGAAATTTATTTCCTTTTCCTGCTGAGCACCAAATGAATCCAAGTAGATAGTAGGTTCACCGGAAATTACCTCAATTACAGAATCTCCACCAGCATATTCCAGGCCTTCCGGAATGAGTATTCCAATATTAACCGCATTGGCAGAAGCACTACCCAGGTTCTTTATGCGAACAGTGGCTTCAATTTCATCTTTTCGGTTTACAGTGTAACTATCAAATTCCAGATCGACATCGAGATCTGCAGTAACCAGGTCTTTACTGGCTTCAACTAGCACTGTAGGACTGTTGGATGAAGCCTGTGGGAAGGACTCACCTACAGAGTTACTAAATGATGCAGTTGCCGGACTCAGTGAAAATGTACCGGCTTCTGTAGCTTTCAGGTCATAAAGATAGACCTTCTTGGTCGGATCATCCGAAGCTATATCCATTCTTCCAGGTGTGCCAAGTATATCGTCGATCAGTATGAATTTTGGCTGGAAAGGATCTGAAAAAATAACATCTTCCGCATCGTCATCCCCGGTGTTCTCAACTGTCACGGTCACACGCACAATATCTCCTACACCAACCGTGTTCTTATCAACGCTCTTGCTTATCTTAAGCACAGGCGTACCGGAGAAAACTGCTTCACTGTGTCCACCATCAACAATACCTTCTGTTTTACTGTTGATGAAATCATCGTCACTAACAGTAATCAGCAATTTCACTTGAGGAACTACCCCTGAATAGACATCTATCAAAGTTATTTCAACGTCTTCATCCTCTATATCAAATTCGTAAGAACTATCCACCGACAAGAACGGATCATATACGTAATCATCGTTATCACTTTCGCCCTTGTATATTCTGAGTGTGACTGCATCCTGGCTTGTGAATACTTCGGTGACATCGATCACATAATTATTTATCTGGTATCCGTCACCTTGCTGAATAGTACTGTTGAACAATATCTTACCAGAAGCACTTCCAATAGATAGTAATGAAAAAAGAAGGATAAAGGACATGATAATTAACATTTTTCTATTGCGGAACATGATACCTCAAAAATTTAAGATTACATCTTATAAGATGTAGGTTTGCTTTTCTTGGTACAATATGCGGAGTTTAATATAAACCTTATGATTATGAGCAAACGAAATATTTATGATGTGAAGCCATGGTCATATCAGAAATTCCAGACTAAGATCTATCCATGATGAACTGTGTATGAGCGAACCCATTGATATCACATCAACACCGGTATTTGCATAGTCTTCAAGATTATTTTCATTTATTCCACCTGATGCCTCTATCAATATATGTTCAGAGATGGAGGCATTCCTTAAAGAAGATACAGTACCTATAATAGTGCCAGGTGCCATATTATCCAGCATTATGATGTCAGCCCCATTTTCTGCCGCTAAAAGTGCATCTTCGAGTGACTCGACCTCAACTTCGATCTTCTGAGTAAAGCTTGCTTTCTTCTTTGCAGAAGCAATTGCAGCTTCAACCCCGATCATTTTCACATGATTGTCCTTTATCATGATCGAATCAGATAGATTGAACCTGTGAGAGTCTCCTCCACCTGCAATGACAGCCATCTTTTCATGTTCGCGTATCCCAGGTGTTGTCTTTCTTGTGCATGCAACCCTCGTGACAGAAGAGTGTTTTTCAACAAGGTTCACACATTTTCGAGTCACTGTTGCAATCCCGCTAAGGTGACCAAGGAAATTAAGGACCAGACGTTCGGCCTGAAGAATAGATACTGGACTACCATTTAGATCAAATATCACATTCCCCTTTTTTATTGAAGAACCATCCTCAAATTTTGCATTGGCATTGATACCAAGATAAGCAAAAATTGAACTGGCAATACTGATGCCTGCAAGCACACAGTCCTCTTTTGCAAAAATAATGGCATCTGATTCCTCATCAGGAACTAAATGGCATGAAATATCATTATAACCAAGGTCTTCTTTCAAAAACCGTTCAATATCACCTATAAACATCCTTTCACCTTGTCGTGCTACTAATTGAATTTCAAGAGATTTATATGCTTTTAAAGTATTAAGCAAAACCTACTTAATCAATTAATAAACAGTAACCTGAATTATTGACCTAATAAAAATAATTGCACAATTTCCGGGAATAAAAAATGTTGAATATTGGAATAATTGGCTGTGGAACCATTGGAGTAAGTATCTGCAAAGCAGTAGATGAAGGTACCATAGATGCTCATGTTCGTGCTATATACGACAGGCATAAAGAACATGTCAAAAACATGGAAACATCATTGGAACACCTTCAGCCTGAATTAATGGAACCTGCCAAAATGTTCGAACATATTGATCTGCTTGTGGAATGTGCATCACAACAAGCCGTATCTGAAATAATACCTGCAGCCCTCAGAGCTAAATGTGATGTTATGATAATGAGCGTTGGCGCATTTGCAGATCATGAATTATACAACGAGATCAGAGATATAGCAAAGGAAAATGACTGTAAGGTTTACCTCCCATCCGGTGCCATTGTTGGACTCGATGGCATCAGATCTGCATCCGTTGAAGAAATATACTCAGTTACCCTTACTACGGAAAAACCACCGTCAGGACTTGCAGGTGCACCCTATATTGTTCAGAATGATATCGATATTGACAACATAAAAAACAAAACTCTACTCTTTGAAGGATCTGCAAGTGAAGCCGTAAAGCTATTCCCGGCAAATGTAAATGTTGCAGCAACCCTAAGCATTGCAGGAATTGGTTTTGAAAAGACAAATGTTAGAATTATTGCAAATCCTGAGCTTACCCGCAATATCCATGAGATAAATGTAAAGGGAGCCTTTGGGGAGTTTAACAGCAAAGTTGAAAATGTTCCGTCGCCAACAAATCCAAGAAGCAGTTTTCTGGCACCACTATCAGCGATAGCCACCTTGAAAAAGATCACAGATCCTTTTCAGGTAGGAACATGATGTGCACATAAATAGAGTGTTATTTTGATCTGACTTTTTACAGAGATATTCAAAGAGATTTTTACCTATATTCACGTGCCAGGGCATACAACTATAAGGTACCGGACAATAGTAGTAGTGATTCTATGGACAATATCCAAATCATTATCGATAAGATCAATTATCTGAAAACAAAGCGCAATGCAGTAGTTCTCGCACACAATTATGAAAGAGGCGAAATACAGGATATTGCAGATTTTACCGGAGATTCCCTGGGACTTAGCCAGCAGGCAATTGACCAAGAAGCAGATATAATTGTATTTTGTGGTGTACATTTCATGGCAGAGAGTGCAGCCATACTAAGCCCGGAAAAAAAAGTACTGTTACCGGAAATACATGCAGGCTGTCCTATGGCTTCCATGGTAACTGCTGATGCTCTGCGTGAAGAGAAGAAAAAATATCCAAAGGCAGCCGTTGTCTGTTATGTGAATTCTACTGCTGAAGTTAAGGCTGAAAGTGATATTTGCTGCACATCTGCAAATGCAGTAGAAGTTGTAAACTCACTTGAAGAGGACGAAATACTATTTGTACCTGATAAAAATCTGGCTGATTATGTATCCCGGTTCACCACAAAGAAAATAATTCCATGGAATGGATACTGCCCAACTCATAACCAGATCCTTCCTGAAGATATTATCAAAGCAAAAGAAGCGCATCCAAATGCAGAAGTTATTGCACACCCCGAATGTCGTAGAGAAGTACTGGACATTTCAGAGAAGGTATTAAGCACGACTGGAATGCTCAACTATGCAAAGGAATCCGATAGTAAGGAATTCATAATTGCTACTGAAAATGGAATGTTGCACAGGCTCAGAAAAGAAAATCCTGAAAAATCATTTTACATTTCATCAGAGTTTGCAGTCTGTCCTGAAATGAAAGCTATCAACCTTCATACATTGCTTCAGTCCCTTGAATTGAATCAATATCAGATTACTGTCCCTGAAAATGTCAGGGCAAAATCCAAAGATTCTCTTGACAGAATGATGAAGATCAAACGCAATAGGTAATTTCCTTGGCATCCATAAATCCATATCTTAAATTGATGCGATCCGGTAACTGTGCCATGGCAGGCATTGCCGCCATTGTGGGAGTATTCATAGCATATAATATAGTTGTAGCAAATATTCCCACCTACAGTTCTTACATGATATTATTCCCAATTCATGATGCCATCAAAGTATTTCTTGTTGTGTTCCTGATAACAGGAGCAGGAAATGCCATTAATGACTATTTTGATGTTGACATCGATAAAGTGAACAAGCCAGAGAGACCAATTCCCTCTGCTAAAGTTGGATTGTCTACGGCACTTTATTTTTCATTGGTACTTTTCGCTACAGGCACTCTGCTGGCAGCAACGATCAACTTTGCCTGCGGAGCTATCGCATTTGTAAATTCACTTTTGCTGATATACTATGCCAGCACACTAAAGCGAACTGCCCTTTTTGGAAATATTGCAGTTGGATACCTCACAGGCTCGACTTTTCTTTTTGGCGGAGCAGTATTCTTTGAGTATGGCGGAATAGAAGCTGTCATCATACTTTTCCTGCTGGCGACTCTTGCCACAGTAGCCCGTGAGCTAGTGAAGGATATTGAGGACATCCAAGGCGATAAAGAAGATGGAGCACACACTTTACCCATAATAATTGGAGCTAAAAGGTCTGCTTACATTGCATCATTAATTGGCCTAATAGCATTGATAGCCAGTCCATTGCCATATATTCAGTCATTGATGAGTATCAGATATATGTTCATCATAGCTATTGCAGATATTCTCATTGCAGTAGCGATTTATGAGATACTCAGCAAGAATAACCCTGCACGATCATCAAAAATGTTCAAGCTGGCAATGTTGTTTGCACTGGTATCGTTTATTGCAGGGGCATAATCTAATTGATATCAGTAATACATTATCAACTTCTCAACTATCATTATCACTCTCAGATACCATATTTGCTCTGGATGAATGTTCCAGATATTCTTGCAGCATCATCGGGAATGTGCTTGCCGGAACAAATCTCACACCTAATTCTTCAGCCCATTTCTGAATTCCAAAATCACCTGCAACAACTGCAGCATCCAGTTCCTTTGCAAGGATCAGGACATCGATATCCGGTGCACTATCGAGTATCCCATAACGCAGTGCAGCACGATATTTGTTCCTGAATTTGCCAATATGCCCACCGATAACACGCCTCTCAATATCTGCATCGATATCCTTCTTCTGCTCAGCTTTGGTTGTGGTGAGTAAACATTCTGTCGATGCATTCCAGATGGTATCCTCGGCGATCACCATACCCTTGTTTATGCGTTCACGCATGTGAGATACATATTCATGGAAAACCTTTGACGGAATTTGAACATCGTACCTGTCAGGGGCTTTCTTCACAAGCCAGGTATCGATCTTTGCAACAACTTCACTGTCACATTTGTTGTTATTTGCAAATTCATGAAGTTCGTCATATACTGAAGGAAATGGCACGTAACAACTGATCCCAAGCTGGAGCCTCACAGAAGCCACAAGCTCCAAAAGTCCTTTCATACCATCGCATATACTTTCAGCTTCAAGTGAATCCCTCATTTGCATATCTGTCAGTGCGGTAGTATCCAGAACAAAACGCTGTCTTAGCATGTGATTACCCATTTAGAAGTATAATCTATAATGAGAAGCTTTGAGTTAAAGTATTTTTGCTAGTTTTGGAATTAGTAAAAAAGAGGTAAATGAAGCATTACTGATACGCCCTCTCATCCGCATCAGACACACGCCCATCCTCGTTAGCTGCATATCTTGCAAATGCCTCTGCCGACTGTTCGTAAAATGTCATAGCAGTATGAGATGTGGTTGGTTTTACTCTTTTTATAGCTTTACGGAAATGATCCATTGTCACTTTAATGGCAGATGCTTTTTCCAGGGCTTCTTTTCTGTCAATTCCTGGAGTTATTATCTCACGTAGCGCCAGCATTGAGGCTTCGCGACATATAGATTCAATATCTGCACCAACATATCCTTCAGTAACCTCAGCAAGCTCATGAATATTCACATCATCGGCCAGAGGTTTGCCATTAGCATGGATATAGAATATCATTTCCCTACTTTCCTTATCAGGAAAGCGTACATAGATCAGACGGTCAAAGCGTCCTGGTCGAAGCAGAGCCGGATCCACAATATCAGGACGGTTAGTGGCCGCAATTATTACAACATCCTTGAGCTCCTCAACACCATCGATCTCTGTAAGTATCTGGCTTACAACACGCTCTGTAGCATGTGCATCTACACTGGAACCTCTCTCTGATGCCATTGAATCGATCTCGTCAAAGAATATAACAGTTGGAGCTGCCTGTTTTGCCTTACGAAATGTCTCACGTACAGCACGTTCGGATTCTCCCACATAACGGCTCAAAAGTTCCGGACCTTTTATGCTAATGAAATTGGCGTCGCTTTCCGTTGCAACTGCTTTTACAAGCATGGTTTTCCCAGTTCCCGGTGGACCAAATAACATTATACCGCGAGGAGCTTTTGTATTCACAGCCTCAAATATCTCGGGGAATTTCAAAGGCCACTCTACAGCTTCGATGAGTTCCTGTTTTGCAGAATCAAGACCGCCTATATCATCCCATTTTACCCGGGGAACTTCCACAAATACCTCGCGCATTGCAGAAGGTTCTATATTCTTTAAAGCATCATCGAAATCTTTACGAGTAACCTCCAGTTTATCCATGAACTCCGGAGGAATTTCATCATCAACATCATCCATCTTAAGCTCTGGAAGCCTTCTGCGCAGAGCATGCATTGCAGCTTCTTTACACAAGGATGAGAGATCTGCTCCAACAAAACCATGAGTTACGTTGGCAATTTCCTGAAGATCGAGATCTTTTTCCAGAGGCATTCCCCTTGTATGAACGTAAAGAATTTGCAGCCTGCCCTCACAATCAGGAATCCCAACCTCTATTTCCCTGTCAAAACGCCCGCCACGGCGCAAAGCTTCATCAATGGAATTGGGTCGGTTCGTTGCAGCTATAACAACGACTTTGCCCCTTGAAGCCAGACCGTCCATAAGGGATAGCATCTGTGCAACTATCCTGCGTTCCATCTCACCTACAACTTCATCACGCTTTGGTGCGATGGAATCAATTTCATCTATGAAAATAATAGAGGGTGAATTCTTTTCTGCTTCCTCGAATATCTCCCGTATCTTCTGCTCACTTTCACCATAATATTTGGATACAATTTCGGGACCGCTGACAGAAATGAAATTAGCATCGCTTTCACTTGCAACCGCCCTTGCGATCATAGTCTTACCAGTGCCGGGAGGGCCATAAAGTAAAACACCTTTTGGAGGGTCAACAGCCAGTTTCTGGAAGAGCTCAGGGTGCTTTAGAGGGAGTTCTATCATCTCCCTTACAAGGCCCAGTTCCCGTTTAAGGCCACCAATATCCTCGTATGTTATATGCCCGGTCTCCCCATCCTGGGTCACAGCACTTTCACGAAGCTGTATCTGAGTGTTCCGCGTAACAATAACAGGCCCCTGTGGACTGGTAGACATAACTGCAAAAGATATGGGATTATTAACGGTTTCCACACGAACATTCTGACCCTTGGAAACCGGACGGCCTTCCAATATTCGAAGTATGAAACGTGAGCCTCCGACAAGAGTGGTTTCCCTTGTTGGTGCAAGTACAATTCTTTCTGCTTCCTGAACCGATACTTTCCTCGCAGTCACCTTATCATCAATGCTCACTTTTGCATTGTTCCTGAGGTTCCCATCGATCCTTATCACATCTTTTCCTGAATCGTCAAGATAACCCGGCCAGACAATGGCATAGCACTTTTCCTTGCCTTTGCCCTTTATTTCAACAATATCACCGCTGATGACACATATTTTTTCCATGAAATCCTTATCAAGTCTGGCAATACCCCTTCCCGCATCACGAGGATACGCCTGGCCAACAGTTACGGTAATCTCTTCAGTCAAATTTTGTCACCTCAGGCTTTCCTGCAATTACGGTATCTATGGTCATCATTAACAATATATTCAGTCGAACTATGATTTAACGCTTTGGGGTTTTTGGTCGCAGATTCGAAATTTATAGGAATCAAATAATCAGGGATTTGTCGAAAATGTGAAAAGCAGTTTATACCCCATCTATAACCCATAATAAACGAAGTAAAACAATAGAAGCAAAAAAGAAAGGAGAATTATGACGATAAAAGGAATCTACCGTCTGTTAACCAAAAGTAATGTCAATACAAGTGATATAACAGCTAGCAGATTCAAAGCTGAAAAGCCTGGAATGGGATTATCTTCTATCTCATTATCTTCTATCTCATTATCTTCTATCTCATAATCTGCATCATAAAAAATAACTGGAATATTTGTTATATTTCTCTTATTTCCTTCCATCTCAAATATATCATATATTTGAGGGATGATTAACATTTTTTCTTCGTTGGTCAGATTCCTATAAATGCCAATATCAATTTCCCCTGGAACAGCTGGACCTAGTCCAGTTATCCAATTTGTTTGGGATATTTCATTATCTTCGAAGATTGCTTCACCAGCTTCGTTAGTAATAACACCCAATTCGTTATACCAATCACCCCATTCTTCTAAATTATCAAATTCAGGCGCTTCACCATAAGATGCTAGAGTGTCGTTACGACGATAAAAACGATATTCTCTACGTACGTGGTCTCCACTTTTCATGTATTCTTCTGTTAAGGTTATACCACTCAAATTCTGAATGTAAAGACCATACCCAAATTCAACAGGAATATTTTGTATGTTCATATCTTCAGCAGCATTTTCTAGGAATGAGTATATTTCATCCAGATGCTGTTTTTCAATGCTGTCATTCCGGAACAGCACTACAAAATATCCATCAGAATTGCTGCCACATGTGAATACTTCACCGTTAGGGTACATATACTGAGCTGCGAGATCATCTTTTACCGCATCGCTGAACATCTCTAACTCTGTCTGCCAATCCTCCATTTGATCTTCTGTTTCAAGTGATGGAAGACGTCCATATTTTTCAATCGTATTCTCATTCAGAGTGTACATGCCAAAGTAATACTCATATTCTGTTTCCTCAGAAGAAGCTTGAACAGTGGCTGTAGTTACTATTAAAAGAATCAATGTCAGCAATACAACATTAAGTCTGTGTTTCATATATATTATTACCCCCTACTCTCATTACTAAGATAAACAATAAAAATGTAGATGACTTTGCCATCTACAATCTTTGAATTTTCAACTTTGATACAACCCTGCAAATTCTACATGATCAATGAAGTCAACCACTCCATCGTCATTAAAGTCAAAAGTTGAGTCAAACGGAATAGCAAAAGCGTTCTGATTATAAGTAGCTGCAAAATCGACAAAATCAATGAAATCTACAACTCCATCATTGTTGGAATCTCCTTTTGGATAATCTACTTTTTTGATTGGAAGTACATCTAAATCTTGATAAATATACTTAAGAGCTGAAAATATTGCATGAGTGCTTGTACTGCCTTTATGTATTCCTATTATTCTTAGTTCAGAATCTACGAAACAATATACTGGTGCACCACTATCCCCATTTTGGCTATCGTAAGTTGCAGTCACTTGATTATAATATGTATTTCCATTGACAGTAGAGATATGATTTATACCATCTATATATCCGGTAACCGGGCCAGTGTTTGTCCCAGACATACGGACATCTTTATTGATCCACGAACTCGTAGGAGTACATGCGATATAGTCTTCGAGATCTACGGTTATACCATGCCCTACATGAATCTCGGGACTTACATCATTATATTCAATAAAAGAAGCATCTGCATTAGACCCTCCTAATGAGTCTACTTCTCCGATTTTATTTAATACTGAAATGCTTGGTTGATATATATATAAACCCAAAATACTAGCAAAATGTTTAGCTGTTACGTACCCTTTATTGTCATTGGTATCTTTTACAGGAAAACCTAGTGTGGCAGATTTTACACTTAAATTCTTAAAAGCAGAAATCTTTATTGCCCCTATGACCGGTCGTTCTTTATTATCATAACCAGCGTAAACCTCTTCCTTGGAAAAGTCATCTTTTAGAAATGCAACTGTAACACCATCAGCTGATGTTTTAATTGCCGTTTCGCTAATTAAATCATAAATCTCATTTATTTGCGATTGACTAATTTCCATATTTTCATAAAAAACTACAGTATAGTAACCTTCGATATTCCAGCCATATCTTATTACTGGTCCATTGGGGTAAAGATACTGCTTCATATCTTCGTGAAGTGCCTTATCCACCGTATGCAGGTTAGAATAACAATTCTTTTTTTGCTCATCAGATGACAATACTGGAGATTTACCTTTTATTTCTATTAGGCCTTTATCTTCTTTTACACTATAGGTGGATGTACTCACATTGTGCAAACTTAAAATGAACTCATGATTTTCTAATCCCTTTTGCCTCTGTATTTCTCTTTCTTTTTCAACAGTATTTACCATAATACCTAGTGCTTTATTAGCTGCAAGGTAGTCTTTCTCAGTATTGTCAGGATATCTGTTCCAAGCATCCTGCATTTTATTATTCAAATCTATTTTATCCGTTTCGGATAGGTTAGATTCTTCAACATACTTAAACAGAAGTTCTTTGTCTTTGTCTCCAATTTTTAACAAAAAACTAGCTAATACATCTTGTTCGTTTCCTACACCAGAAGTATCATCATTAATCATAGCGCCTACTATTCCTACAAATATGGTGTTAACAACTAAAAATGATACGAAAATTGGAATATTGTTTCTTTGTGCCATTCCCATAATTTCACCAAACTATACTAAATATATACATTACCACTGTTATTTTGCTGACATTACATAATATAATTTAGTATAATTGTACATATTTTACTAATGTATACACATAATCATACGTTGTACATAAGTACACCAGAAACATAGTTACATCAAAAATACAAATTAGAACAAATGCTGAACAGTTTGCTTTATAGTATTTGAATTAAAAACAAACCGTGAAACTTTGAATAAATAAATATATTCATAAGTTGATTTTTAGTCATTTAGAATACTCTGGTAACTCAGCAATCTCACCCATTTCACCAAGTAAATGAAATGATTCCAACAATAATTCATATAAACCTGTTTTTCTTTTTAAGCAAAATCTGTTTTTTCGTGATGTATAATCGGTGAAGGAAGATTATTTCCTATTACATTAACTAATCGGAAGGATTTACTCGGGCATTTGTAAAATGCCCCTGTTCTGCCTCAGGCATAAATCGCAGTCCATGCAGTTGCAACCTATCAGCCGCCTATTCCGCAACAATAGCAAGGCTGAAGCGCAAAGAGAGTGTCAAAAATAAAAATATAAAAAATAGATTCAAAATAAGAAGTAACTGAAGTTACATCTCGTTCTTCAACTTCTCAACAAGTTCTGCCTTGATACCGTCATTACGGTCTCCACCACACACCATACCACGGACACCTATGATGTCAGGCTGGATGCGCTTGAGCGCCGGGATGTCGTCAAAAATGAGTGATCCAGCAATTGCTGAGAGCAGACCTAGATCACGAATAGCAGCTGTGAAAATAGAGAGTGCTTCCTCATCCATGAATTCAAAAGTTGAGCGGCCGTCTTTGATACCTGTGTCAACCATTACTACATCAACGCCAGCTTTTGCGCCAACGGCAGGAAGTAGTTGAGGATTTATGGAATTGATACGCTCGTAATCGGAGTAACCTGATGCTACTACCCTTTTCTCAGGGTCGAAGTCCTTTACTGCTTTTGTGATATTAGTGAGCATTTCCAGGGCCTGTTCCTCGGTTTGCACATCATACAAACCGACCTTGATGTAATCTGCGCCTGCAACTGCTGCACCAAGCGCCGCAAGAGATGCGGTACCCGGCTTGAAGTTAAAGTCACCGATGGTTGCACTGATTGGCTTTCCAGAATTGATCGATTCTTTTACGGACTTTATTACCCATGGGAAATTTGCGCCGAGTGAACCTTCCTTTGGATTTTTGACATCGACTATGTCAGCACCGCCTTCATATGCTGCTATAGCCTCTTCAGGATTAATTGGACTAATAAGTAGTTTCATAATACTAACCTCTTTTTTATAGCATGACAGATGTATCAATTATATATGTTTCGTATCATCTTCGTTCTTGATATTTTCAATCGAACAGTAGTACATGCACAGGGAGGGGACAGAAGCGAATACAAGCCAGTCCATTTTTCCAGCCGCATTTGTAATAGTTCCGATGCAAAGGACATAGTTAAAACTGTTAAGCCAAGAGAAGTGTACATAGCCGACCTCAATAATCTTGAGAATATCGGCAAACGAGAAAAAAACTTTGAGCTAATAGCAGCAGTTGCTGACAGAGCAGAAACTATGTTAGATCCGGGAATCATGAAACCAGAAGATGCCGAAGATGTGCTGGAAATAGTACATACCGCAATACTTGGTACTGAAACGGCATCATTGGAGACCATTAAAGAGTTGGCAAATAAGTACCCAGGAAGAATAACCGTCAGTATCGACAAGAAGAATGGAAAGATACTCACAACAGATCCGGAAATGCCAGAAGAACCTGTTGAAATAGTAACAATGCTCAATGAGCTTGAACTAAAAGACATAATTATTCTGGATCTTGACAGAGTTGGTGCATCAACTGGCGTGGATTCACAATTCTTAAGTAAAATCGTTTCTATTTCAAAACACAACCTACTCCTTGGTGGTGGTGTTCGTAATGTTGAAGACATTGAAGCGTTAGAGAAGATCGGAATCAAAGGTGCTCTTGTAGCAACAGCCTTGCACAATACATCCATACCTTTAGAGCTTGTACAATAACAGATCAATAACATTAATTACAATAATTAAAGCAATCACTGGTGATATCATGGCGGAAAATGAAATAGTTATGGAAGTTGGAGAGAATTACGGCGAAATTAAAATGGGAGCAGGATGGTTTCTGACTATCACCCTTACATCAAGTGAAAGATATGAAAAAGAATATGTAGAGATTGCAAAAGAAAGAAGTGGACAAAAGAAAGGACGTTTCAACCTAAATCCTAAATATGTACGTGCACTTGGAGAAGCTCTTGTCAAATTTGCTGATAAGAACGGACTCTAAAACTGAGCAGAAAAATCATATTTTAACTTTTTTTTAGCGTGATCCAGAACATACTGCCCTTTCCTTCTGGATTATCTGCTACACCATATTTACCGTCATGTAGTTCAACAATACTTCGGACAATGGCAAGTCCAAGACCTGTGCCTTTTATGCCTTTTTTATCGGCACGTTTGAACCGTTCAAATACATATTCCTTAGACTCGTCAGAAACACCTTCCCCACGGTCAGTAACTGTAATTTTCCAATGGGACCCATCGTCCTGGAAATGAATATCCACAACTTCATTATCAGGACTATATTTTATAGCATTAGAAAGAAGATTCACAAATACCTCGCGTACAATAGAATTCACTCGTGAAAAACAAGGACCATCTGAAATAATGTTTACCAACATTCCTCTGGACCTTATTGCAAGTTTTTGATCAGATACAACACTTTGAAATATGCTTACAATATCATCATCTTGATAATCGATCTCTTCAAGGGAATTTATATTCTCATATTTAGCGGCACTTTCAATAAGGTCTATTATCCGATCATTGCTTTCTTCGATCATATGCAGAATATTTAGTTTAGTTTTATCACCCTCCATGTCTTCTAAAAATTCTGCATATCCCTTTACAATTCCTGCAGGACTAAGAAGATCGTGTCGAATAATATCAGAAAAAAGATCTTTTATCTGATTCAGTTTTTCGAGTTCAGATGCATATTTTTCAAGATCCCTTTGAGCATTTTTCATATCAGTTATATCAAGCACAGTGCATGTCACACCTTTTGATATGAATTCGGGATATATAGGACTGGAATTGAATATTACATCAATGATGCTACCATCTTTGCGCTGTAGCTGGCTTTCCACTTTTCCTATGCCATGATCCAATATCAGCGAATATTTTACATCACCTATGTACTCATATATCTCATTACTTGGATATATCACTCGTGTACTTTTCCCTATTATTTCATCTCTGGAATATCCAAGCATATCACAAAAACTGTCATTCACTTCTTCAAATATATGTCCGGTAATTATACATAGGCCAACTGGTGCGACTTTTAAAATACTCTCAATTCGTGCCTTGCTTTCCAGAAGTTCCATTTCTGCAATTTTCCTATCATTAACATCAATAAGAACTCCATTATAATGGGATGGATGTCCATTTTCATTCATTTCAAGAACAGACATCTCATTTACCCAGACTGCATTACCGGAACTATCCAATATACGATACTCATTGAACAGATATTTACCAAACTCAGACTCAGGTTCATTTGTGCAACTTGCTATTACTTCAAGGTCATCAGGATGAATAATATCACCATGTAAAAGACACTCTGAAGTAAAATCTTCTACACTGTAACCATATTGAGATATGTTATCTGAAACCATTTCAACAGGTCTGCCTTTTTCAGCAGACCAACGGAATGCCACAACAGGCACATTCTTACTATAAAACGTGCCTAATTCTTTTGCCCTATGAAGATCGTCAAAGAGTGACTTTTTCCGATTAAATTCATCACTAACCTCATCTACATAGAGGATCATACCATCGTAAACGCAACTCTTGTCAAGAATCGGAACGAATGTGATCGTTTGATAACTTAGGCTCCCCATAGGGTTTATCATTGGTATTTCTTCGTAGCATTTAGTTTTAAGAGTACTTTTCACATGATTGAATTTTTCACTGAATTTCCCTTCGCCATCAATAGTATCTTTTGAAATATCAAGCAGTAAGTTCTTCCCAATCACATCGCTTGCATCCAAGCCGGAAATTGATTCCATTGCAGTATTGAATAAAATAAAATTGTCGTTTTTATCGACAGCAAAGACCCCATAGGGAGCGTTTTCCACAACTATTGACTCGATCATTTCTAACCCTTAAATGTAACAGTAAATATCTCCACTGCTATGTACACCAGATGAACATATATACACTATATATAAATAATTATTCCATAGATACACGGTCGTATCAAATGACAGCTCATGATCCATCCAACTGGAGTGAATTATTTCATTCAGATTTTTTTCAGTGTTACCCAGAACACACTGCCTTTACCTTCCTGATTATCCATCACACCATAATCACCACCATGCAACTCCATGATACGTTTAACAATGGCAAGCCCAAGACCAGTTCCTTTTACTCCTTTCTTATCAACACGCTTGAAGCGATCAAACACATATTTTTTGGCATCATCAGGGATGCCATCCCCACGATCAGTAACAGTGACTTTCCAGTACGCACCATCATCATTGAAGCCAATATCTATGATCTCATCTTCAGGACTGTATTTGATAGCATTAGAAAGAAGATTCACAAATGCTTCACTTATAATAGAATTTACTTTAGAACAACAAGGCCCATCTGAAAGCACATTTACAAACATGTTCTTAGATTTTGTTGCGTGTTTCAGATCTTCAACTACGTCTTTAAATATTTCTACGATATCGTCGTCATGAAAATCTATCTCTTCAAGAGAATTTATTTTCTCATATTTGGCCGCAGTTTCAATAAGCCTTACTATATTATCATTATTTTCTTCAATTATATCTAAGATCTCCAGCTTTGATATATCTGACTCCATATCTTTCAAAACTTCAGCATAGCCCCCCACAACTCCTGCCGGACCTAAGAGATCATGTCGAATGATATCGGAAAAAAGATTCTTGATCTGGTTTAGTTTCTCAAGCTCAGCCGCATATTTCTCGAGTTCTCGCTGAGTATTCTTCAGCTCAGTAATATCCAGCACAGTGAAAGTGATATCTTTTGACAGATATTCCGAATAGATCGGACTGGAGCTAAGTATTACATCAATTACCGTTCCGTTACTACAGAGAAGACGAGTCTCAACTGAACCATAATCCATTTTAGACATCTGGGCGTATTTTTCACGACCTACATATTCATAATCCTCATCACTTGGATATATCACCCGCGTACTTTTCCCGACAAGGTCCTCTTGAGAATAACCCAGCATATCACAAAGTCGATTATTGACCTCTTCAAAAACTCGGTTTGATACAATACCCATCCCCACAGGTGTAGCCCTCAAAATACTCTCAATACGTGCCTTCCCTTCCCTGACTTGCATTTCTGCCAGTTTCATTTCGGTCACAGGCACTACCATCTCCATATAAGATGCCACATTTCCATCATTATCATACAAAGGAATGGCTACTATATGAGACCATATCGTTTTTCCATTTATGTCGACGCCTTTCTGTTCGCATATCGCCTTCGTTTTTCCAGTTTCCATAAGCTCTCGTACTGCACAATCCTCACATATTTCTGATTTATTATTGTAGGATACGTAGCACAATTTGCCTTCAATCTCACCATATAGGCTTTTCAGATAATTGTTCATCCATATAGTACGGTAATCAGGAGAAATTATGCAAAGTCCCACACCAAGATTGGAAGTTATGCTGTTTAGATATTCACGTTCCTTTGTAAGAGACTGTTCAGCTAATAACCTATCTGTGATGTTAAATATAATCCCATTGTAATGCGATGGATTTCCATTTTCATCCAGTTCAATAAAAGATATCTCATTTACCCAGACCGAATTCCCTGAACTATCCAATATGCGATATTCAGTAAACAGATATTTGCCAGATTCAAGTTTCAGATGTCCTGTATGCTCTGCAAGCTTTTCAAGATCCTCTGGATGAACTATATCACTGTACGTTAAACGTCCGGAAATAAAATCATCTATATCATATCCATATTGAGAGATATTGTCTGAGACCATTTCAACAGGCCACCCTTCCTCAACAGACCAGCGAAATGCTACTACCGGTACATTTTCACCGTGAAAAAGTTTTAATTCCTTTGCATGTTGAATCTCATCAAATAATATATTTTCTTTCTGTAAAACATCACTTACTTCTTCAACATAAACTACCATTCCATCGAAAATATTACCGTTTCTGACAATAGGAGTTAGTGTCAATGTCTGGTAACTGAGCTTGCCTACAGGCGTAATAATAGGCATGGATTTCAAAGTTCTTTCTTTAAGAGATACTTTTGTATCCAGATACAATTGCTTGAAATTCGCCTCACCTTCAAGCGTATGTCTGGGCAGGTCATTCAAAAGATTGGAACCTATCACGTCATTTGAACTTAAGCCGGAAATAGCCTCCATTGCATGATTGAACTGAACAAAGTTATCATTTTTATCAACGATAAATATCCCAATTGGAGCATGCTCAAAAGCTATAGAATTTAACATTTTATCAACTCACTCTAAAGCAATCGTCCATCCCCATAGGAAATTGCACCCTTTGTTGAATCTATGACATAATGTTACACATTATCACATAAAACCTTTTACTGTATAAAATCATATGATAGAAAGTATCAATTCCACCACATCAGATTCAATTTCATCAACTGGCCTATTCGTGTTTATTACACTGAACTTAGCAGGGTTTTCATTTGCAAGCCGCAAGTAATTCTCACGGACACCTTCAAGAAAACTAATTTTTTCGAATTTTGTTTTCTCTCCGCGGTTGCCACATCTTTCAACTGCGATTGCCGGATCAATGTCAAAAAGTATAGTAAGGTCAGGATCCAGGCTCCATCCGGAATGGATATCCTGTATCCACTGCATGGGATCTTCAAACTTGTCCGCCAGTGTCATACCCTGATAAGCATAGCGACTTCCTGAATATCTGTCAGATATTACGTTTTTACCTTCATCAAGAGAAGGTTTTAGCAACTTGGATATGTGCTCTGCATGATCTGCTGTGAAAAGTAAAAGTTCTGCGATACTATCAGTATCTGAATGTATTGCACGATTCACGGCCTCGCCAATCCATGTTTCCGTAGGTTCACGGGTGAATACGAAATCACTGAAATCCAGATTGGAAGCCAGAAGCTTTGCTATGGTAGACTTACCAGAGCCATCGATCCCTTCAAGAGTTATGAATTTTCCCTTAGCTGACATGCAAGTATGAAAGAGATCAGCTCTTATTTTATAGTTATGACTTAATTATGGTCTTGTACTTTGTGGCCTCAAGTACGGTAAACATCTTCTGAGCCACATTGCAGACATTTAACAGGGAAAAGCTCAGGGTTTTCCTGAAATAACAGTTCACAAACATTGCATCTGAAATACACTTTTGAAGAGTCGAATTCGTCCATGATCTAACCTCAATAATAATATACACTATTAATATAAAAATCTCTGCCAAAGCATATTAATGTAATATGCAGCTAATGTCCCGAATGATCAATCTATGACCACAGTAGGCGTAATCACCAAAGGAAAATATGGGCATCGGCTTATCGAGACCATTCTTTCAAAAACATATCTTAAGGTTGTTTCCGCATCATTACCTGAACAGCTTCCTGATTTTATTGATGAACCCGATGAGTTTCTAAAAGGATTGAACATTGACAACGATGTATTTCACTGCGATATGATTCTCAGTTATGCACTTCACCCTGATCTTACAGTAGCTATTGCACATAAGGCAGGACAAATGGGAGTTAAAGCAATGATAGTTCCAGGGGGATCAATTAAAACACCTGTTCTTGAATTGAAGCAGATAGCGGAAAAATATGATATGCATATTGAGATCGAAGAAATATGCTGCACTCTGGCTCAAAAACCCCAAATATCTGAATTCAGTTCAAAGCTTGCGAGTCCGGTACTGGAAATTGAAACTAAAGATGATATCATATCTTCAGTTAAAGTTGTAAGAGGAGCACCCTGTGGTAGCACATGGCATATGGCAGATAGTCTTGTTGGAACCAAAGTTGAAGATGCACCTGCAAAAGCAGGACTGCTTATCCAGCAATACCCGTGCAGAGCTGTAAGAGGTACTCCTAAAGGTATCCATGAATCAGGAGAAGTTCATAAAATAGCTGTTGAAAAAGCTCTTAAAAAACATAATAATGATGAAAATGAAAATAAAGCAGAATTGTGATTTGCAATTCCACTTTTTAAAAAAATATCAGATTATCTGCCAAAATTTAAAATTTAAATTCAAAGTTCTTTTTTATTTGTTCTGCAATTTCATACGCTGACCGAGTATACATTTTCCACCTCTGCGACCTCCAAGAGGATTGAATGTCGTACCCAGTGAATTCATACATCTTGCCATAACAGCAGCTCCACGTGCAAGTCCATCGTCAACAAAGACAACATTTTCTTCAATGTTGTGATCGATACCCAGTTCCCGAAGATACTTAAGTACAAGTTTAGGTTTGTTTCCGGTAATTCCTGCCCTTCCGGTAATACCAATAGCAGAATCTTCGAACATAACTCCTTCATCCTGTGCTACTTTCACAAGACGCTGTATCACTCTTGCCATTACCTCATCAATTACAGCAAAAAGCACTTTGATATTATGTTTCTCATAAACTTCAGCACCGATCTCTGAAAGTTTGGTCAGGTCAGTACCATTGTTCCCGACATCACATCCAATGAGAACAACGTTTATCTCAGCGGCAGCCGTAGCATCTACTGGAACACTACCATACCTCTTACGGCCCTCTGGCACTTTTTCTATAACAATGTAGTCCAGCATACGACCAGCATACTCTTTGATAGCTTTTGCCTTCAGTTTCTGAGCAAGGAAATCCAGTGAAGTATGATCTGAAACATCAAGGGCAGTACCCTTTTTGGAATCGACCATACCTGTGCCTTTTATGATCGCATCTGGTATCGCACCTGCATAGCCACAGAAGTTACCAATTGTTTTTGCGTAAGGCAGATCAGGACTGATTATTCTTCCATCAAGAGTGGTACCAAAATCCATTGAAAGACAAGGATTACGGAAATCAACATCCACCCACTTAGCACCTTCTTTCACACCAGCAGTTGCGAGTTCACCTTCCATCTCATTTGCAACGATCTCAACACCTGTTGATCCCACAGGCGGAATTACACTTGCAACAGCTCCGTCAAATATGACCCTTTCAAGTTTACTGTGTTTCTGGAAGCGTTCAGGGAGGTTTTGTAAAGACATAGGGGGAGTCATTCTGTTTGGCGGTACGCCAGCGATCAAACAGCCGTCAGCAAGTGCTTTAATAAATTCACCGACCTCATCAGGGCTGTCAAAACCAGCAACAACTCCAGTTGATCTTACTACGAAATGAATGTCTTCTTTAATATCAAGATTCCCTTCTTTAACGGCACCAAGAAGAGTATCCCTGACAAGTTCTGAAACTGACTGTCTTGTTAATTCTACACCATTCAGAGTTTTTCCGAATACTTCCTCACCGGCTTTTGGAGCACGGACATCCCTTGTCATGCGCACGATCTTAGTTACAAGGTGAGTCTTGCCATCATCCATATTAGTTGCAGTTAAAATGCATTTGGTAGTAGTATTGCCCACTTCAACAGATGCTACTATGAAGTATGGTTTAGATTTATTTTTAAGATCAATTAAACGCACTGTAGGACTTTCTGAAATTCTTGGTTTTAATGACATCTAAGATTCCTCACATGAAAGGCTGAAGTTTGCCCATTATGTTCTGTTTGGGAACTGCACCTACTATCTGTTCGACCAGCGTGCCGTTTTTGAACACTAGCATTGCAGGTATGCTTGATATCGCAAACCTGGATGCAGTTGATTTATTTTCGTCTACATTGAGCTTAGCGAAAACAACCTTCCCCTGAAGTTCAGCAGCAAGCTCATCCATTATTGGAGAAAGCATCCTGCATGGACCACACCACTGTGCCCAGCAGTCAACCAATATCAATGGGTACTGTGAGACTAAACTATCAAATGTAGCATCTGTTACCAGTATTGGAGCTGCAGGATAATCAAGAGCCTCTACCTTTTTCTTAAGCAATTCCATTCGCTTTTGCCTTATTTGATCAATTTCGTCCATTTGCCCACCTGAATGTTCGAATATAAGAATTTGATAGTACTATAAAAATAATACTAATTATTCATTGTTATTCGTATGCCATTGTTTGTTTAAGCACTTAAATGTATGCACAGTTGTGGAACATGTGTGCACAACCAGTTGATCCAATAATAGCATACTAAATATATAAATCAACAAGGACATCTATGAAATAGTTGATCAAAATGACAGGCAAAAAAGAAAGATCAGACCAGGATCACAATAGGACAATATTTGATAAAAAATGCATCACCTGCGGAACATGGATGCAACGAACTGAAAACCTAAGCAGGACAGGTGCAAGGTCTTTTACCTATTTTTGCCCGGAATGCGGACTCTCTTACTCTGTGGACGAATAAATGAACAAATGGTCACTTGAAACACTGTTGGAACTCGATCCGCAGGAATTTGAAAATCTTCTTGCCCACCTATTCAGAAAGATGGAATACATTGTTGAAGAGACACAATATTCCAGAGATGGTGGTATTGATCTTATTATAAGAATAGAAAAGTTCGGACTCTCCCATTCATGGATAGTTCAGGCAAAGCGTTACTCTCAGCCTGTAGGGGTAAAAGATGTCCGTGAATACAGCAGTCTTAAATATCGCGACAGTGTCGACGGAGTTATTATTGTTACAACATCCACTTTTACAAAGGATGGATACGAGGAAGCTGAGCAACATAATGTGAAGCTTATCGAGGGCAATTTGATTATTGAAATGCTCAACCACTATGTACCGGAAGTATGGACTAGCTCCAGTGAAACAAAAGAGCCTCGAACAAATAATGATAAAGAAGAAGCAGGAACGATACTTAAGCAGGGTGAAGAGATACTACTAGTTGAGCCTGTAAGCATGGGAAAGGAAAAATTTTCCATGATGATCACAAACAGAAATATCTATTTTAATCGGGAAACGAACAGATTATTCTCCCGAAAAAAGCAGGTTGAAATTCATATTGAAATCAAGGAAATCATTGGATTGCATCGCGAACAAAATATCTTCTTCCTACTATCAGGTAAGAAGAAGATAGACGTATACCCCATATCACCTAAGAAAATGATAAAACTGCAAGAAGCTATGGCAAGTCTCAGGCCTGCTTATGTACGCGGTGAGCACCTGATCCTATCCACCAGAAAAGAATCACTGATAACGGCACTGACAAGTAAACGTCTAATCAAGATCGATGTAAATAGTGGAAAAAGTGATGAGATATCTATGGGAGACATTGTTGGTGTGAAATATAATGCATCCCTGTTCAAAAAGAACAAGATCCAAGTCATTGAATCTTCAAATGGAATGAAAAAACATTCAATAGAAGTAAATGACGGAAGACTATGGAAACATGAGATAGAACAGCTTGTAAGGACCAGTTAATTTTTTTGAAACTTCGATTCACAGCGTTAACTCCATATAAGTTTATTAACACCTTTATATATAGTAGAAATAAAGGAGTGTAATTATGGCAGAAGAAATAATCAAAATTGAAGGAATGTCATGCGGACATTGTCAGGCGACTGTTGAGAAAGCAATATCTTCTGTGACAGGGGTCAAACAGGTAAAGGTCAACCTCGAAGACAAGAATGCAGTTGTGGATTACAATCCCAGTGAAACCGACATCAAGGCATTAAAAGCTGCTGTCGATGAAGCTGGTTATACTGTTGTAGAATAAGCTCTACAATAGTAAGTATCTGAGTAATTATTTTTTAACACAGCATGAAAGCGACGATCGAAGTCTCTGGGATGACATGCATGCATTGTCACAAAAGAGTTACAGATGCAGTTTCGTCTATCGAAGGAGTGAAATCTGTAGAGGTCAGCCTCGAAGAAAATAACGCAACGGTAGATTTCGATCCGGATACCACAACGATTGATGAAATAAAGAGAGCTATCACGACTGCAGGTTATGAAGTTGGGGAAGGTAACTGTGAAACGGCAGGCGAGGATCCCCAAGCATGCAATATTTTTGAAGAACACAAATTAGAGAAAATAGAACCAGGCACCAAGGAAATGATATCATTCAAAATATCCGGAATGACATGTTCAGCCTGCGCACAGAATATTGAAAAGGTACTTTTGAAAGATGAGGGTGTTAGCTCTGCTTCAGTTAACCTCC
>Ga0102925_1000110_pt1 | contig 38742 bp, 39 predicted proteins | sample SalPonR1_A_D1_MG_FD_78216 | JGI IMG/M metagenome (GOLD analysis project Ga0102925, IMG submission 78216) | Salt pond soil microbial communities from South San Francisco under conditions of wetland restoration - Salt Pond MetaG R1_A_D1_MG | ecosystem: Environmental > Aquatic > Marine > Intertidal...
TGAACAGGTCTATGCATACCAGACTTGCTATGGTGTTTCCGAACGTTCCATTGCATCTTTAATATCTGTTCATGGTGATGACAAAGGCCTTGTACTTCCTCCATCTGTAGCTCCTATACAGGTTGTGATCATTCCTATTATATTCAAAGATTCAGGTGAGGTCCTTGAAGCATGTGAGAATGTAATGGCTCTGCTCGAAGGTGCAGGCATACGTGTGAAGATGGATGCAAGTGAAGGTCGTCCTGGTGCTAAGTACTATAAATGGGAGATGAAAGGTGTTCCTGTGAGGCTTGAGCTTGGCCCACGTGATCTTAAGAACAACGCAGCTATGCTTGCACGCCGTGATACTGGTGAGAAATCCCAGTTCTCTCTTGACAATATCAAGGATGAGGTTCTCTCTTTGCTGGATGCTGTACAGGATAGCCTTTACAACAAAGCAAAAGATGAGCTGGAATCACGTATATTTGATTGCTCAGATCTTGATGATGTAAAAGAGAAGACATCAGATGGTATCGCTCGTGTTTTCTGGTGCGGCGACCAGGGGTGTGGCCTGAAGCTCGAGGGGGAGATCGGTGCAGGTATTCTTGGAATACCTACTGAACAGAATAATAGTTTTGGTAAATGTCCTGTATGTGGTGCAGATTCTGATACTCAGGTATACGTCGCCAGAACCTATTGATATGAATTGGAAATATAGATATATACTCTCGAAAATAAGGTAGGTGATTATTATGGAATCATTATCTCCCGAAAATGCCAAGTTGCCGGGGAATCCTCTGTTCGTATGTGTGCTCGGAAATACGGCGACTGCTTATATTGAAGGTTTATCTGCAGCAGGAAAGACTGCAAAACTAACTGATCTTACTCCTGCGGGAGATTCCGAAGTTTTGGAAACTGGACGTATCATAGACATTCCAATTCTTCCAATGACTCCTCCTTATGATACTCCTACGCCTGCTCTCATTACGAGGGTGGCATTAAAAATGGCTGGTGTTCCTCATATGCTTGTGAATGCAGGCCTCAGGGTACTTCCTTCTGAGAAGGTTCCTCTTGTTGATCTGGGTGGATTGCCTGGGGATGATATCAGAGGTGAGCTTGCAGTTCATAATGTTGAAAAGGTCTTCAAAAATGCTTACAAGCTCGGTGAGGATCTTTCCAGAAAGCATGATCTTGTTGTTATTGGTGAAAGCATAGCTGCTGGAACAACTACTGCAAATGCTGTTTTGCAGTCTCTTGGATACGATGGGAATGTAAGTAGCAGTTCCTCATCCAATCCGCTCGATCTGAAAAAACAAGTTGTTTCTGAAGCTCTAAAAGTTTCAGGTATCACCCATGGCTCTATGCGCCATGATCCACTTGGGGCCATTGAATGTGTTGGCGACCCCATGATGGTTGTAGTTGCAGGAATTGCTGCGGGTCTTGGTGATACAAGACTAATACTTGCAGGCGGTACTCAGATGGAGTCTATTTTTGCTGTGGTCAAACACCTTGGTTATACCACTGATAATATGACTATTATAACTACCAGTTATGTTTCAAATGATGAATCAGCAAGTTTCTGTAATATTGCAGATCAGCTTGGCGCAAAATACTATGGTATCGATCCTGAATTTGGTAAATCAAAGTCACAGGGACTGCGTCAATATGAACTTGGTTTTGTTAAGGAAGGTGTAGGTGCCGGAGCTGCAATTTATCTTACGCGCATGTTCGGCCATTCTCTTGAGGATCTGCGTACTGGGATTGAAGACCTTTGCCATGAATTATGCAAACTTGGGGATCTGCTTCGGGTTGAAGAATAAGGGTAGAATTGGATAATATGCTGGGGGTATCCTATTGATTTATTATCACTTCTTTCTTTTTGAGTTTACAGCTTCTCTTTTTATTTTTGATCATTAAGCTTTCATTTTATTTATTTTGCTGTTTTGTATTCTTTTTAGGTGATTATTGGATGATTACTTGAAAACTACCGCTAGGTATATCTTTGATAAGGTGTATTTTGGGGTGATTCCCTCTATTATCGAGGGGCTGTGGCCTAGCCTGGAATGGCGACGGGCTCCAACGGATAAATGATGAACAACGGGTCTACTGAGGCTCAACCCGACGGGGTTAGCCGGTGAGGAGCCGTTGGAGCACTGATATGTGCTCACTAACTTTCTACTGTGTTAATCCGCAGTAGTTCGGAGAGACCCGTCGATCGTGCGTTCGAATCGCACCAGCCCCACGTTTTTATTTTATTTTGTAATCTTTTATTATATCTGAGAAACTTATATATGTGGATGTATCATATGGAGTATAATTAAAAATATTGATGCATTAATATATGCGATTTGCTTCGCATGACTTGGGTGGTTTTCAACCATCATGTTTATATTAAAATGCATTTATCTATGATAATCGTGCAGTAAGGGAGTATATGGTGCATGCAGAATAAAGATAAAGTACTCATTGTTGATGATGAAGTGGCTATTGTGGAGTTGATGGGACTCTATCTTAAGTCTGATTATGAAATTCTCACTGCATATAATGGTCAGGAGGCACTTGATAAGGTCAAGTCCGATAAGCCTGATATAATTCTTCTTGATGTAATGATGCCTGATATGAACGGGTATGAAGTTTGTCGTATTCTTAAAACATCAGTTGAAACCCAGTTCCTTCCTGTGATAATGGTTACTGCTCTTTCTGGCAAAGATGATCGTATCAAAGGTATTGAAGTTGGTGCAGATGAATTCCTTGGTAAGCCAGTTAACAGGCTTGAATTAGTTACCAGGGTCAAGTCATTACTGCGAATCAAACACTTACAAGATAAGGTGTTGGCTGAAAGGAACGAGGTCATGAATTATTTTGATATTGCTAACTTTGCAATGATTGTGGTCGATGCTGATCTTCGGATACATCTGGTTAACAAGAAATGTAATGACCTTTTTGGATTTGATGAATTTGAACTGATAGGTCGTGATCTTATGACGGCCCTTCTTGCGCCTGAGTGTCGTGAAGTTGTTAAGGAAAACCTTCAATCTGTAATCTCCGGTGTCAATGATGTTTCTACATTTGCAGAGCGTATAATTGTCTGTAAGGATGGTACTGAACTCTCTGTAAGGTGGTTTGATGCATTGTTGAAGGATTCAGAGGGTAATGTAACAGGAATGGTACTTTCCGGTCAGAATCTTAGTAGCTGTTATGGCGGGGAGTAATTCATTAATTTTCCCTTATTATCTATTGTTTCATATATGTTGCAGGAATTCTCTTCGCTTTTTCTTTTCAGTAAACTTGCTGTAACGCAAATTATCCATTTTTATGCAGAATCACATGCATTCCAATTGTTAGCAAAATGCTGGCCTTGTTGTGTATTAGTGTCCAAAGGGCCTTTATAATTCCCATATACTCCTGGTATCTTCCACGTGATACCCTCTCTGGTATAAATAAATAGATAAAGAATCCTGTAAATGCAACTATTAGAAAAAGTAATGTTATGATTATGTCGATAAAAAATAATTTAACTTTGTTTTATTCATCTGATTTTGTATATGCATATTTGTGATTTTAAATATTTGCAATGTTCTATGCATCAAAAAGGTTTAAATCATATTACTCGGTAGTACACCTGTTTCATTATCGGGATATGTCCCGTGGGAATGTAGCTTTTTGAAAGTTGAACCGTGAAACAATAAAATGAAACTAGGTGAATATTTTGTCTAAATCAGCATACGGATACATGAGAGATGCATGGAAAGACCCGGACAACACGGTTGTCAGGGAACTTAGATGGGAAAGACTTCAGGGATGGAGAAAAGAAGGCTCTGTAACAAGAGTAGAACGTCCAACCCGTATTGACAGAGCACGCTCCCTTGGATACAAGGCAAAGCAGGGTATCGTTGTAGCTCGTGTCAAGGTACGTAGAGGAAGTCTTAGAAAGTCAAGATTCATTGGTGGAAGACGTTCCCAGCGCATGGGTAAGAACAAGATCACTGCAGGTAAGAGCATCCAGAGGATCGCAGAAGAGCGTGCAGGAAGAAAATACCCTAACATGGAAGTTTTGAATTCCTACTGGGTTGGCGAAGATGGTAAATTGAAGTGGTACGAAGTAATTCTCGTAGACCCAAGCCATCCTGTTATTAAAAGCGACAAGAATCTTAACTGGATTTGCGGCAATACTCACAAGGGCCGTGCAAACCGTGGTAAGACCAGTGCAGGTCGCAAGGGTAGAGGTATGATGTGCCGTGGAACTGGTACAGAAAAGACCAGACCAAGTATCAGATCAAACCATAACAGAGGCAAGTGATCCACTATATTAACTTGCGTGTGATCGCGCATTCAACTGAAGATCGATCCAGGGTATTAAAATCCCTGGAATTCTTTTTATCAAGTTTTTCCAATGGCAAGAATACTGATGATCTTGTTGAAGCATTGGATGTTGAAGGTCATTATGGGAACTTGATTAAGATCTTTAGTGCTCAGGTCGCTCGTAAATCCGATTCTAAAGCTCTTGCAAATTTCATCAGGGACAATATGTCTGATGAAGATGTTTTGCGTCTACGTGACGAGATGCCGGATCGTCTGGATGATGACCAAGTATTTCATATCAGAGTAGACAAGCAAGCTGCTTTTCAAGAAAATGTAAAACTGACCTCTTCAGCAGATGCAATAACTGTAAAGGTCAAAATAGCCACATATCCGAAGGATCGGCTAAAAGCCGGACTGATCGTGGAGGAATTGTTTGGCTGAACCTTTGTTTTACGATCTGAGCATTCATTTAAAATCCGAGGACCCTGTTGTTCTCAAAAAATTATCTAATCTTGCACAACATCTGGGTTATAGTGGTATAGCTATAAACAGTGTGGATAATTCATCAAAGCTTGTGCGATCTATGGAGATTGACACTATTAATTTACTCTCATCCGTTGAACTTAAAATTAGTAACGCGTCAAAATTACATGGTCAGATTGGCAAATACCTCAACAAGGTAGATGTAATTACTGTAGTTGGTGGAAACGAAAGTATTAATCGTGCAGCAGTGGAAAATCCTAATGTAGATGTTCTTACGAGGTTAGCCACACCAAAAGACAATGGCTTTAACCATGTGCTTGCAAAAGAAGCTGCTGACCATAATGTTGCAATTTCATTTGATCTTGGCGATATTATCCATTTGAGGGGCGGAAGAAGGGTACATTCACTAATGAATTTCCGAAAAAATCTTCTACTCGTGAGAAAATACGATGTTCCTTTCATTTTAACAAGCAATGCAGTATCCATTTTTGATATGCGTGCTCCGAGGGAGATGATCGCATTGGCTGCTTTGTTTGGAATGACCCGCGAAGAGGCTATATCCGGACTTTCTGAAACACCGGGCGCTATAGCTTTAAAGAAGAATCATTCACCGGGCTACATTATGGAAGGTGTGCTGGAGTTAGATAGTTCATCTGTATCTGATGATCTCAGGGGTGAACATGTATGAAAGTACTACCGCCAACACTGCGCCCTAAAAAAAGATACCTTGCATTTGAATTAATTGCAGAGTCGCCCATTTCACGAGATGAATTGATACGGGAAATATTTTCCGCAGCATCTCATCTTCTCGGTGATGTGGGTGCAAGTGAATGTGCTATAAGACTGCTTGCATTTGAGGAGTCTAATGGTGTTGTCCGTTGTGAGTCCGATCGGACTGAAAACACACGTGCGGTACTTGCCAGTATCACAAGTATAAAAGGAAAGAGAGTATTGTTCCACGTGCTTGGAATATCGGGTACAGTACTGGGTGCAACAAAAAAGTATTTAGAGGGTGCGGATGTATTTAGTCCGCAGAACAGTCACATATAAATGAATAGAAGATATAATTTATAGTGTATAGTATGATTTACTGTTATTATTTTATTATGAATTAGGAGATTAAGCGATATGCAAATGACACCACAGATGGGTTATGATCGGGCAATTACTGTATTCAGTCCCGACGGTCGTCTTTTCCAGGTAGAATACGCGAGAGAAGCAGTTAAAAGAGGTACTACCGCAGCAGGTGTAAAATCCAAGAACGGTGTAGTTCTACTTGTTGATAAAAGAATAACCAGCCGCCTCATAGAAGCAGAGTCTATTGAGAAAATATTCCAGATAGATGACCATATAGGCGTTGCTACTTCCGGACTGGTTGCAGACGCTCGTGCTCTGGTAGATAGGGCGAGAATAGAGGCTCAAGTGAATATGGTATCTTATGATGAGCCTATAGGAGTGGAAGTTATTGCAAAGAAGATCTGTGATCATAAGCAGACTTACACTCAATATGGGGGAGTCCGCCCTTATGGTACCGCACTTCTAATAGCCGGTGTTGATGGCGACAGGCCAAGATTATTTGAGAGCGACCCAAGCGGTGCATTACTTGAATACAAGGCTACCGCTATTGGTGCTGGTAGAAATACGTTCATGGAAACATTTGAATCTGATTATGATGAAAATATGGGAATGGACGATGCTATCATGCTAGGGCTCAAGGCTCTTTACAGTTCAACAGAAGGTAAGATCGATCCGACAACCCTTGAGTTAGGTGTTGCCACTGTCGAAGACAAACAGTTCAGAAAACTGCCTGGGGATGAGGTCAAAGCATATGTTGATAAGGCACTTGAAGTACTCGATGTAGAAGCTGAGGAAGAAGAATCTGCAGAAAATGAGGATGATTCCGCTGAAGAGAAGGATGAATCTACTGAATAAATAACTGAAATATCATAAAAATGAGGTGAATGAACATGGTATCTCTTGATAAATCTCTTATTGCAAGACTCAAGAAAGGAAAGAATCACTTTGAGGTCTTTGTTGATCCTGAGGGTGCTTTTGCTCTTAAAAGGGGTGAAACGGTTAATATTGAGGATATAATTGCTGTTGAATCGGTGTTTTCTGATGCGCATCAAGGGGATCATGTTTCTGAATCCGACCTCGAGAGTACATTTAATACCACCGATGTAATGGAAATTGCAGAGCAGATCATATTGCATGGTGATATACAGCTAACTAAAGAGCAGAGGAAGCATATTCTAGAAGAGAAGACCAATCAGGTCATAACTATCATTGCGCAGAATGCTATAAATCCACAAACAAAGGCTCCGCATCCTCCAGGAAGAATCTCAAAGGCAATGGAAGAAGCTAAAGTGCACATTGATCCTATCAAAGGTGTGGATGAGCAGGTCAACATTGTGATGAAAGCAATACGTCCTGTCATTCCTATAAGGTTTGAAGAGGTTGATGTCGCTGTAAGGATACCTGCAGATTATGCTGCAAAGGCATATGGTGACATAGCCAAATTCGGCAATCTTCTTAAAAATGAATGGCAAAATGATGGTTCCTGGGTAGCAGTCGTAAAGATACCTGCCGGACTTCAGAATGATTTCTATGGTCTGGTAAATCATCTGTCAAAAGGTGATGCCGAAACAAAACTTCTATGAGGATGCATAATGGAATGTAATATTGTAATCCCTGGCCAATTTTTATCTGATGATGCAGGTAAGTCCGGCCATGGGACTTATGTTAAAGACGGAAAGGTCTATTCTCTTCTGTATGGGATTATGAATGCAAAGAACAAGATGTCTGTAATCCCATTCTCAAGCAAATATATACCTTCCCGCAAAGATTTTGTTGTTGGGACTGTAATCAATGTCACTCCTTCAAATTGGATTTTTGACATTGGTTCTCCTTATGATGGTTTGCTTCATGTTTCAGAATATCCTCGACGTGTGGATTCTGACAAGATGTCTGGAATTATGGGCATATCGGATTCTGCATTACTTCGTGTAAAAGATGTAAGTTCATCCATGAAAGTTGAGCTGTCCATGCGTGAGCGTGGTTTAAGGGCTCTTAAGACGGGACGTATTTTAGAAGTGTCTCCTGCAAAGGTTCCGCGGGTCATAGGACATGGTGGTTCTATGGTCTCAATGCTTAAAAAGGAAACAAATTGTGAAATATTCGTAGGTCAGAACGGAAGGATTTGGATCGATGGAACTGATGGTAATATGGATCGTCTCGCTGAAGCTGTTGAGATGATCATGGAGCATTCACATTCCTCCGGATTGACTGATCGTGTATGTCGGTTTTTAAGAAATGTATCGGATGATGATTCCGAGAATGATGAAAATACCCAGAAAGGCGACTTTGCAGAGGATGAAGAAGATGAATGCAAAGTCCATGGTGATGCCTGTAGAACGGTCGATGCTCTTTTGGATGCTGAAGATGAGTAAGGGTATTTTCTGGATATAAAAGCCAATTGTATGAATATTGGAGAATTAGTATGAGTGATAAACCTGAAAAATTCATTGATGAGAACGGTTTACGCCTTGATGGAAGGCAAGTTGATGAAATGAGGCCCATGAAGATGGAGCTTGGCGTCATTTCCAGAGCAGATGGTTCTTGCTATTTGGAATGGGGCAAGAATAAGGTGATGGCTGCTGTTTATGGTCCAAGGGAACTTCATCCTAGGAGGATGCAGAAGGCAGACTCTGTTCTTATCAGATATAGATATAATATGGCAGCTTTCTCTGTGGAGGACCGCATAAGGCCTGGGCCCAACAGAAGAAGTATTGAGATATCAAAAGTAAGTAGGGAGGCATTTGAACCTGTTGTACTTACTCATTTGTATCCTGGTGCTGTGATCGATGTTTTTGCAGAAGTGCTCCAGGCAGATGCCGGTACAAGGACAGCTGCTATTAATGCAGCATCAATGGCTCTTGCTGATGCCGGAATTCCGATGAAGGGTCTTGTTGCAGCATGTGCTGTGGGCAAAGTAGACGGTCAACTTGTTCTCGATCTTAACAAGGCAGAGGATAATTTTGGAGATGCTGACTTCCCAATGACATTTACTCAGGATGGCGAAGTCTCACTTGTCCAGATGGATGGTAATTTCACTCAGGAAGAGTTCAAACAGGCTGTTGAGATGTGTAAAGAGGGATGTCAGAAGATCCTTGGAATGCAGCAAGAAGCTCTCAGGAACAAATTCGCAGGTGAATTGTCAACTGATGAAGTTGATGTAGAATTGATCGAAGAGGATGTAGTTGAAGCTGAATCCGATGATGTGGATGAAGGAGCTGCAGAACCAGAAGAAGTGGACGAAGATGTCGAAGAGTCTCAGGACGATGTAGAAGATCATTCTATGATCAAAGCTGATGAACCAGAGTTTGAAGAAGACGAACCTGAAGACGAGCCTGAGTCTGAAGAAGACGAACCTGAAGAGGAAACTGCTTGATACGTGGTGAGATCAATGAGCAATGAAGTAATGTCTGCGTTGAAAAAAGATTACATTTATAACCTGATCCTTAAGGGAGAGCGTTCTGATGGCCGTGCCTTTGACGAATTCAGGGATATTGAATTAAGAACAAATGTTATAGAGAAAGCAGAAGGTTCTGCCTGGCTTAAGTTGGGTAAGACCGAAGTTCTGGTTGGTGTGAAATTACAGGTGGGTAAACCATTCCCTGATTCTGCTGATCAGGGTGTTATTATCACAAGTCTTGAACTGAACCCGATCGCATCTCCTGATTTCGAAGCTGGTCCTCCAAGGGAGAATGCTATCGAAATGGCCCGTGTTGCTGACAGGGGTATCCGTGAGTCAGGCGCAATTGATTTAACTAAGTTGTGTATTACGGAGGGAGAAGAAGTATGGATGGTATTCATTGACGTCCATGTTCTCAATAATTACGGTAATATTCAGGATGCAGCATCTTTAGGTGCAATTGCAGCACTGATGACTGCAACCATTCCAGCTGAACGTGAAGGCAAAGGCGAGGACAGCCCGTTGCCTATCAGGGATATGCCTCTGGCTGTAACTCTGGTAAACATTGGCGGCTCAATGCTCGTAGATCCCGGACTTGATGAAGAAGCAGTCTGTGGGACTCGAATAACCATTGTGTCTAATCAGGATGGTTCCATCTCAGGAATGCAAAAAAGTGGCGATGGTGCACTAACCGAAGAACAGTTGCTATCTGCTGTTGAGATGGCATGCAAGAAAGCGTCCCAGATTAGGGAAGCAAATCTCTTGAATATCTGATAATAACGATTATACTCAAAATTATTCAATTTAAGGAGCTTACATTCATGGGTAAAAAATATACAAGGAAAGGCCGTGTATCCCGATCCGCTGGTAGATTCGGTACACGCTATGGTAGAAGCGACCGTAAATTAGTAGCAGATCTTGAACAGAAGATGCGCATGCCACACAAATGTGCAAACTGTGCTCGTCCTAATGTAAACAGAGTAGGTACGGGTATATGGAAATGTACCAAATGTGGTTACACCTTTGCCGGTGGTACCTTCCTTCCGCAGACAACTGTTGGTAATACAGTTGCACGTTCTGTAAAGAAGGCTACTGAGAAAGTCGAAATATATTGAGTAGGTGAGTATGGACTACAAGTGCACACGTTGCAAAAGAAATGTTGAGATCGACTACGAGTATACTGGTGTACGCTGCCCTTATTGCGGACACCGTATCCTTGCTAAAGAACGTCCAACAACCATCAAGCGAATCAAAGCAGAGTAGAAGCTAGATGTTAATAACTTCTTCTCGCAAACCTTCAGCTAGTACTCGCATATTATGCAAGTACATGGCGGCTTTTTTTGGTTGTGAGTATTTCAACCGCGGTAAGATGAGCATGAATGGGGCTTTAGAGCTCTCTCATGGTTCTATCTTAATGATCCTGGGTGAGTATCATGGAAATCCTGGAAGCATAACCGTATATGGTGCCGATGGTTTTTGCTTAATGTCCGCTTATATTTCATTATTACCACTTGAAAAAAGGACATATTCTATTTCAAAAAAGCTAGTTCCGGAAGTAGTTGGAAGCAGCGAGTTTGCTTCTGCTTTTTCCGACATTATTTCTTTAGCTCTTGTTAAAGAACCCTCTTCTTTACTAAGCATAGTCATAAATGATGATCGGATTGATTTCATTCACGATTCAGAGGTCTTTTTTAGTCTGAAACTAAGGACATATCGTTTATATCGGGGTGATGATGATTGCAATTGATCGCAGAATCTGTCTTTGAAACAGATGGTGCAGATCCGATATATCTTTCACTCAGGCCTGAATTAGAAACTCCTGTTACTGACCGTTCCTCTATAAATCTTGATTCAGATGGCTCCAGGCTGATACTAAAGGTTATAGCATTCGATATCATCTCAATGCGCTCTACCCTGAATACCTGGCTTCGTTTGATACAAGTTGCATCTGAGGTCTATGATTGCTCCATGGACTTTTAAACGTGCATTATAATCTCTGATCATATCATCTCACATTTTCAAATCTCTCTATCCTCTTGCTCTTTTTGAATCTTTGTTAATGGAAACATTAAAATCATTTCAGGTTTATTGGTATGCCAGGTGAAACCAAATGAGTACACAATTACCCCCACAAATACAGAATCAGGTTGCTCAGTTGCAGCAAGTGCAGCAGCAAGCACAGTCTCTTGCTATGCAGAAAGCTCAGATGGACTCTTTGCAAAAAGAATCTGAAATGGCATTAGAAGAACTTGAAAAGGTAGAAGAAGATGCAGTTATCTATAGAACTGTAGGTGATCTGCAGGTCAAGTCAAACAAAGAAGAAGCAGTAGCTAAACTAAAAGACAAGATAGAGACCCTTTCACTTAGACTTCAGTCCGTAACCAGACAGGAAGAGCGCATCTCCAAACGTTTCACACAACTTCAGGAACAGATTGAGCAATCAATGGGGAATCAGGCACAATAACGCCTTTTTCCACTACTGACATTCCCTTTTTTTACTGAATTCAGGGTAGTTGTCAGGAGTTTCCATGCAAGTTGAAGAAATGGAGTTTTACAATAGACTTCTGGATTATCAAAATATTCTTTACTTGTGTCATCGAAATGCTGATCCAGATGCGGTGAGCAGTGCTTTTGCATTATCTGAGGCTATAGGTGGGACTATAGGACTTGTGGATGGCTGCAATAGGGTTGCATCACTTCTAATTGATAAACTCGAAATAGATGTGGTGGATCATCCGGATCCATCTGAATATGATATTACACTAGTGGTTGATACCTCAACCAGTTCACAACTGAATGATATCCAGCTTGGGAAGTATTGTGTTATTGACCATCATGCAACCACGGCTCTCATAGAGAATGCTGAATTTTTCCTTCATCATCATGCTACCTCTACTGCAGAGATGGTATTTTCCATTCTAAATATAATGGGTGCTCCCATCATGCGCCGTGTGGCACTTGGTCTGCTGACTGGTATAGTTACAGACACAGGTCATTTCAAGCATGCAACCTATGATACCTTTCAGGCAGTTTCCGAGATAATCGAATTAAGTGGGGTGGAATATGCCGAAGTCCTTGAAATGATGGCTTCTACACCACAGGATATTTCTATGCGTATTGCCATGCTCAAATGTGCCACCAGGGCAAATATCGAGCGTGTTGATAACTGGTTACTAGTTGATTCTCATGTAAATTCCTTTGGCGGTGCATCATCATCTATGTTCCTTAATATAGGTGCAGATGTCGCATTGATAGGTACTTCAAGAGATGATGCTATCAGAGTGAGTGGCAGGGCCAAACGTGAGGCAGTGAACGCAGGTGTCAACCTTGGTAAAATAATGGAAGATGTTAGTTCTAATTATGAGGGTACGGGTGGTGGTCATGCAGGCGCAGCCGGAATAGATGTTGCTGCTGATATGAACATTATTCTTGAAGAATGCAAGGAAAAGGTTCGTGAAGTACTTCATGAAAAGAACAATCCATCTATTTGCAATAATATTCAGAACGATTCAAATAAATCAAATAAATGAGGGTCTATCAAATGATTGAGTATTGGAATCCGCTGGTTGAGCGAATGCCGCTCGATGAGCTGGAAGTTATACAGGAAAAAAAGTTAAAAGATCTGGTGAAATATGTTTATCAGCATTCAGAGTTTTACAAAGAGAGGTTTGATGACTTTGGTGTAAAACCTGAAGATATTAAAAGTCTTGATGATCTGAAAAAGCTACCATTTACTTATAAATCAGATCTCAGGGACACATATCCTACTGGAATGTTCTGTGTTCCCAACGAGCAACTTGTACGCTTCCATGTATCTTCAGGTACAACAGGAAAACCTACAGTTGTCGGTTATACTCAGAATGATATTGATGTATGGACCACATCTCTTGCAAGGGCAATGACCTCTATAGGCGTGGGAAGGGGTGATATTATGCAAATAGGGTATGGATATGGTCTTTTCACTGGTGGTCTGGGCGCCCACTATGGTGCAGAAGAGGTTGGTGCCACCGTTCTTCCTACAAGCTCAGGTAATACAGACAGGCAGATAGAGCTGATACAGGATCTTGGATCAACTGTAATCGCCTGTACTCCTTCATATTTCCTCTTCATGAACGAAGTATCCGATGGTCTTGGTATCAGCATTAAAGATGATACTACTCTCAGGGTCGGCATATTCGGCGCTGAACCATGGTCTGAAGAAATGAGGACAAGGATCGAGGAATCAACCGGTATCAAGGCTTATGACATTTATGGAACTTCAGAACTCAGTGGTCCTTTGTTCACTGAATGCCATTGCCAGAATGGAATTCACATATGGGCTGATCAATTCTTAATTGAAATAATAGATCCTGAAACAGGTGAACAACTAACAGAAGGTGAACGTGGTGAACTTGTTATCACAACCCTTGCAAAAGAAGCTCTTCCTCTTATAAGGTATAGGATCGGTGATATAACTGTAATTAGCAAAGAGGTTTGTAAATGTGGTAGGACTCATCCGCGTATAATGCGTGTTCTTGGCCGTGCAGACGATATGTTGATCGTCCGTGGTATCAATGTGTTCCCAGGACAAGTCGAATCAGTTCTGATGCAGATACCTGAGGTCGGTGAGCACTTTATGATCCTTGTAGACAGGCTTAATGAGCTTGATATCATGAAAGTGCAGATCGAGATGACTGATGAAGCTTTCAGCGATAAGGTCAATGACATTATCAAGCTTGAACAGAAGGTCGCATCTGATCTTAAGCACGTATTAAACATTGCCGTTAAGGTTGAACTCGTGGAAAAAGGTACTATTCCTCGTTCAATGGGTAAGGCTAAGAAAGTAATTGATAACAGGAGCTTATAATATTCTATACAGCGTATTCAATGTGTTACAGGTGGTTTAATGGAAGATAAAATTATCAAACAGATATCTCTTTTTGCTGAGAACAAGCCGGGGCGTCTTGCTCATATTGCTGACAGTTTCAGGGAGGCTGGTATCAATATAAGAGCATTCACAATTGCTGAAGCAGGAGATTTCGGTATAATAAGGATGGTTGTTGATAAGCCAGATGCAGCTCACAATGTTTTGCATGATTCTGGCTTCACTGTTTCAGAAACCGACGTTCTTGGTATTGGGATGGAAGATGTTCCTGGTGGTCTTGGAATGATAGCTGATGTTCTGGGCAAACAGGATATCAATATTGATTATGCATATGCATTTGTGACCAAAACCGAAAAAGCGCTTTTGATACTTAGGGTAAATGATATCGAAGCTGCTATAGGAATACTCATGGACTCGAATTTAGAACTTATAGATATGTCTGATATCCAGGAGATCTGATTTCTCCTGATATGTTTTATTTTTATTTTTTCAACCATTAACACTTTATAGTTCATCCTTTATTTTTCCTTGAAATGAGTGCTGATATATCTTCCAATGCTAGCAAGCTCAAAAATAAGCTTGGTGGTGCCCATACGACAATAATAGGTGGTCGTCATGGAAAGAAAATCGTAAGTCTTATCAGTCAGCACCCTGAAATAAAGAAGATCATTCCTTCTGTAATAACCGTAAAAGGGAAGGGCAACTCCGGAGGAGTTATTACAGGAAAGGTGCAGCGTCCGGATGATCGAGGCAATCTTCGTTTGCTTTTATCACATGGTACTTCATCTCAGGAGATTCGGATCATTACTACGGTTGGAGATGCTTCGGAAGGACTTCGTATAATGGATGAAATTAATTCAGTACTTGTAGATGATTGATCATTAAAGGTTTGTACACTATGTTTATCGGAGTAGATCATGGCACAACTGCAATGCGCTTTGTGGCAATAGATGATGATTTGGTAGAGCCGCTTCAGCTGGAAATATCAAGAGGTAAGGCTGCTTCAATGACTAAAGATGAGATCTTGTCATTGATATGTGATTCTTTTAGTGTTCACCTCAATGACATTAAAATGGTGGCTATGACATATTCCATGGGTGATGGTATGACTTTTTTTGAGGATATGCATGCTGTTGAAGGTCGCGGTGTAAGGAGTATAGAAGGTGCTGGAAAGAAGACGGGTGGTGGAAGTCGCATATTTGATGCCATAAGTGATTCTGCAATTCCTGCAGTGCTTGTTCCCGGTATTCATGATATGAGCAACACAGATTCTCGTCTGAATATATTTTCACATTCAACAAGCCCTGAAAAACTGGGTATAGCTTATCATGCTATGTGCATGGGTTTTGAAGACTTCATTCTATCTGATATTAGCTCAAACACAGTTACTCTTGCGGTTGCTAATAATAAGGTCATAGGCGCTATTGATGCATGTATATTTGCACCCGGGCTGCGTCATGGTCCTCTGGATGTCCAGGCTCTTCGTGATGTTGATGCAGGGCAGATATCTGCAAATGATGCATTTATGAATGCAGGTGTCCTTAAACATACTTCTTTCTCGGACAGGCATGAATTGTTAAAAGCTTACAAAAATGGTGATGAAAATGCTATTCTTGCTCTTGATACCATTGCGTTGTTTGCGGCCATGGAAATTTCAAGTATGCAGATATTGTTGAAAGACTATAATACTTTAGGCGAGATAATTCTTGAAGGGTCAATTGGTGAAATGCTTGCAGTAGTTGAAAAAATAAACAAACATCTTGATGTGAAATGTCATGTGCTTGACAGGTGGAGTGCGGCTGAAGGGTGCGCTGAGATTGCAAGGGATATTGCTGCAGGGCAAAAAGAAATACTTGGAATTCCTGTGAATCTTTAAGTTTTCAAATTCCAAGTTTTTTTACATTTTCTTGTTTATTATTTGTTGTTTGTAATTTAAAACAATAAATTATAAACTGCAAACAATATATTTGGATAAATAAAAAGGTGTATTTTGTATCTTCAGCTTTTTACAGAATTCACATAAGGTCTTGCCATAGACCAATAACATTTCCTTCAGTATCCGCAACTTCAGCAAAAAGACCAAAATCTTCCACGGGCTCTACAGCTAAAATTTAATGCACTTTCCCTTAATGTAGAGGACTGAAATACCATTTCCACTCATTTTTTCAAGAATGATATTCTTGAGTTCAATCTCGGTTTCAGTTATGTTCATATCATCGATCATCTTATCGATATCCAGGACAGATGTGTCTGATACAAGGGCTTTAACTGAATCGTATATGTTCGGTGTTGTCTGTCCACCTGTCATTGCAGCTACATCATTTTGCAAAACAATTATCAGGGCTTCGTTTTTGCAATTAATTGCATTAATAAGTCCGACTATTCCTGAATGTGCAAGCCCGAAATCACCAATCACTGCAATCCCCTTATCTTTAAATCCGCATGATGTTGATATGGCACCTCCAAGGGCAAATCCTGTATTTACTGCTCCAAGTGGTTCGGGTGCTGTGCGTATGGAACATCCCATGTCGCCTGCTACCATTACATCCACTTCCTTCAGTACTTTATAGAGGGGCACATAAGGACATTCATCGCATATTGGGCGTGAACCTCTTTCTTTTATGGTCTGGATCTCGGTATATTTTACAATTCTATCTTTTGAGATGTTCTCAAGTGCAAATTCAATGTGTTCGGCCTTGATAATTCCGAATGGCAGATGCCCGCTGTCTTTTCCTTTCACCTTATCAATTATTTTTATGAATGATTCGATAAAATTCTCACTTTCTTCCACAACAAGTATCTTCCTGTGTTTTCCTATGAAATTGGATACTAGTTTGTATGGGAACGGTGAGACGATATTAAGGGATAAATGGGATACATTAGACCATTTTTCATCCTGCAGGATTACTTCTCTTATGATATTACTGGGATATCCTGATGATATAATGCCTATCTCAGTGCCTTTTATCAGTGATCCATTCTGAGAACATTCTTCGGCTGTGTTTTCAAGCAGTGGGTATGATCTTGTGTGGAAACGCTGATGTTTTCCATGCATGGTGAGTTTCCATATTGAACTGTCAAACTCAGTAGAGTTTGATCTTTCGGGCTCATTGTCTTTTCTTACAATTTCACACTCATCTTTTTCAAGTCTGTCTGTGACCCTTACAATCACGGGCACCTTTGCTTTTTCAGACAGCTCAAAGGCACTTAGGACAGATTCATATGCATTCTCCGGGCTGGATGGGTCATATACAGCAGTTTCTGATATTTGTCCGTAGTATCTGGAGTCCTGTTCATTCTGGGATGCCAGAGCTGCAGGGTCATCTCCTGCAAGAATTACAAGACCTGCCCCAATTGTGTGGGTCATTGCAGTGAGAAGTGGGTCGGAAAGTACGTTCATCCCCACATGTTTAACAAGTACAAGAGTTCTCTGTCCTGAAACGGATGCACCAAGTGCTGTTTCCATGGCAGATTTCTCATTTGTTATCCAGTGGATGTTATACTCATTATTTTCTTTTTCAAGAGTGAATTTATCCGCAACGGCAGTGATAGGAAAGCCTGCTACTGCAGTAATGAACTTGACATTACTATCAATAGCTGCAAAAAAAAGTGCTTCAAGTCCAGTTGCAATAGTACTGCCACTCATTTTCTGATCTTATTCCAGTTTTGCACTAAGTTTTACAGATTCATCCGGTTGCGCGAACCATGCAAGTGCACCCAATGCACCTATCACACCATTTCCGTCAAGCCAGACATCAGCTCCACACTCCTGTGCATATTGAAGCGCGTAATCTCTGGTAAGCTCTCCACTGCGACATTCTCTGCTGTAAGTTTTAGTCATATCCGCATCAAAGCTATCAAGGACAATCATGCCCGTTTGGTCGGATACGCTGTATTTCAAAAGTGCTGCCTTGAGAGTCTCAAGTAATTCCTGTTTTGCTTTTTCGTTGATGCATCCAAATTCCAGTACTGTGGATACACAATTTTGGGTCTTTGCAGATACAGGGAAAAGCTGGACAAGGGATTGTGATATGTAAACTGATTCAGGACAATTCAGTGCCTCTGCAATATTGTGGGTCATGGTCCATGTGGCACCTTCTTCCTTTGTGTCGGTGTCATCAATTCCAACAAGAACTCTTTCTCTTCTTGGTACTATAATAGTTCCTTTAGCTGCCCTTCCACCACCTGATTCGCTACATTCATAACGATTCACTCCATCGGCAAGAGCCCTGCATTTTGTGGCGCCAACTCCGCCGCCTCCAAGTCCTGCATAGGTGATGTGTATATCGTCTCCTTCCACAACAACAGATTCAATTCCGGCTGCTGCAGTTGAAGGTTTTAGCTCAAGGGTTGATGTGCCTGTTTTAACAAGATATCGAATCATATTTCCGATGGAACTTGTTTTTAGAATTAGTGGTGAATGCGAATAATGGAATTTTGACCAGGCTGCACCAGCATAGCAGTTAGTATGCTCAATGATCTCTGCATGCTCATTGCTCTTGTCACATACTGCATATATTCCTTTATAGGGAATAGTGTACGGGTCTTTCAGTTCAATCTCTTTCATCTGAGTGCTAATTATCGGATAAATCCTTAAAGGTTTTGTTAGGGATCTACTCCACAAGTCCTTCATCCTTGAGGCTCACGTAGCGACCATCCCCAATTATCACATGGTCCAGTACATCAATACCAAGCATTTTTCCACCTTCTACAAGTTTTTCTGTCACTGCGATATCTTCTCTGCTGGGTGTTGGGTCGCCGGATGGGTGGTTGTGTGAGATTATAACAGACGCAGATGATTCCATAAGTGCTGCCTTAAAGACTTCTCGCGGGTGTACTATATTTGCATTGAGGCTGCCAATGGATACTGTTTCTTCACGTGTGACGTTGTTTTTTGTATCAAGAAGTAATGCCACCAGTTTTTCGCGCTTATGTTCCCGCATCTTTGGATAAAGCAACGAATAGACATCTGCAGGCGATCTTATTTTTCTTTTAGGCTCATCGGTAAAGCCTTCAAGCTTTCTGGCAAGTTCAAAAACAGCAGCTATCTGGCTGGCCTTTGCTGCTCCTATGCCGTGTATCTGGGTTAGCTTTGCCACATTTGCCTGACTCAATTGTTTGATGTTGTATTCTGATAATATGCGACTGGACATATTCACAACATTTTCCTTTCGGGAACCGGTTCTAAGGATTATGGCAAGCAATTCTGCATTTGAAAGTGCTTCCGGCCCGTATTTTAGCAATCTTTCCCGTGGTCTTTCAGCCTCTGGTATATCATGAATACTGATCTTATACTCGCTCATTGAAAAGTCTATACAAACGTGTAATATAAATTATTCGATATTTGTTAATTATAATTTTACTCTAATTTTAAAGAATTTTATTTAATTTGCGCGGTGTGTTCTTATAATAAGTCCTCATAGGCAAATTCATGAAAGTCATTTGCGTGTCAGGTTACAAGAATACGGGTAAAACAACACTGGTTACACGTCTGGTAAAAGCTCTTTCAGCTAAGGGTTCTGTGGGTACGGTCAAGCAGATGTTCCATCATCGCTTCAACCCTGAAGGCACAGATACCGGAAAGCATTTTGATGCAGGGGCAGATGCCGTTGTTGCCATGACCGATTCAGAACTTGTAACAATAAAGCGTGACCATGATTCCTCAGTTCAGGAGGCACTGGATACTCTTGCAGATGCCGGAATGGATTTCGCTATTGTTGAGGGTGCTAAAAGTAGTACTCTTCCTAAGATATTCCTTGGTGATATCGAAGATGGTGCTGATATTTCCAATGTAGTAAAACAGTTGCCTGCAAAGGCTGATTGGGATGTCGATAGTCTTGTGGAGTTAGTTCTCATGCAGGACGAATGGGTGACTCTTACTATGCTTGTCAGAAAAATTCGATCAAACCCTGATATTAAAATGTCAGGGGGCATTGCAACATTCACCGGAGTAGTGCGCAAGATCACAGACAATGTAGAAACCACTGCCATCGACTTCGAAAAATATGAGGGTGTAGCTGATAAGGCCATTGAAAATATCTGCAATGAACTAAGGACAAGGAAAAATGTCATTGATGTTCTTATCCATCATAAGAGTGGACTCATAAAAGTTGGAGGAGATATTGTATATATTGTGGTTGCAGCACAACGTCGGAAAGAGCTGTTTGCTACTTTGATCGATGCACTCGAAATGGTCAAGGATGATGTGCCTATCTGGAAGAAAGAGTATACTATCGATGGTGACTTCTGGGTACATGACCAGGAGCATGGCAATATATAATTTGAATCTATTATTCATGCTATATGTTTAAATAATAAGTACTGGTATTAGAGAATATAATATATGTTCAGATATGAACAAAACAATTTTATTACCGGAATTAACTTTGATATGGGTTGCAGTGTTATCTTAACACTCTTCACTCTTTCTCAATTAATAAAGTGATAAACAGACCAGGTCGTATGGGTCATGCTCAAAGGACTTGGCATGAAAGACGTTGTTTGGGACTTTGCTATGCTATTCCCGATCATATGATCATCTGTATAATTTAAAATAATCGCTGATAACATGACATTCAAAAATTTAAATCTCATAAGTCCTTTACTTGAGGCACTCGCTAAAGAAGGATATAATTCTCCGACTCCTATACAGGCAAAGGCTATTCCACACCTGCTCGAAGGCAAGGATGTAATGGGAATTGCACAGACAGGTACTGGAAAAACAGCAGCATTCGTTCTACCTATGCTTCAGGAAATGGAAGCAAACAAAAAGACTCCTGCACCAGGGGCACCTCGTATGCTTGTACTTGCACCTACAAGGGAGCTTGCAGCACAGATAGGCCAGAGCGTTGAAGCTTATGGTAAATTCCTAAAATTCAGACATACAGTCATATTTGGTGGGGTAAATCAGGGTCATCAGGTAAGAGCACTTTCCAGAAGGGTGGATGTCCTTGTGGCAACACCTGGAAGACTTCTTGACCTTATGGGCCAGGGCTTTATCAGACTTGATGATGTTGATTTCTTCGTGCTAGATGAAGCTGACAGAATGCTTGACATGGGCTTTATCAATGATGTTAAAAAAGTGGTTTCAGAGCTCCCTATGAAACGCCAATCTCTCTTTTTCTCAGCTACCATGCTACCACCAATTGCTAAGCTTGCAAGGAATTTTCTCACAGATCCTGTGCATGTGGAAGTCACTCCACAGGCTACTACTGTGGAGCGTATCAATCAGGATGTATTCTTCGTGGATCAGGAGCATAAGAATGATCTTCTGTTAAGTCTTCTCAGAAAACGGGATCATAACTGCGTTCTTATATTCACGCGTACCAAACATCGTGCCAACAAAGTTGCCCTAATGTTGAATAACAATAAGATATATGCAGGTGCTATTCATGGTAATAAATCTCAAAATCAGCGCACTAAGGCTTTGAATGACTTTAAATCAGGATTTCTTTCTGTGCTGGTTGCAACTGATCTTGCTGCACGTGGTATTGATGTAGATGAGATCACTCATGTGATCAATTACGATCTTCCGCATGAGCATGAAGTTTATGTGCATAGGATCGGTAGAACTGCAAGGGCAGGTTCGGAAGGTATTGCATATTCATTCTGTGCAGCAGAAGAACGCGAAGACCATCGAGGGATAGAAAAGCTCACAGGCGTGAAAATGAATATCAGGAAACACCCGAACCACTCCAATACCGCACAGTTCGCAGAAGGCGCTGCAGCAAAACCTGCACCTCGTGCCCAGGGTAGGGGTCGCCCAGGTAATTCCAAAAAGTCAGGTCAAAAAGGCGCACATTCTCGTGGGTCTGGTGGATCTGGTCCTAAGGGCAGACAGTCCAACAAGCCTAAAAACTCTGATAATTCAGGCTCAAATGATGATCGTTCAGGTAGATCTAAAGGTACTTACAGAAAATCACATTCAAAAGGTGGACAATCCGGAAGCACTTCACACAAAAAAGGAAATCAGAGGTCACGTAAGTAATTCTGGCTGTTTGGGGTTATCTATTCTTTAACCCCATTTCCTTATCCACTTCTTCAGCTATTGCTTCAAGTTCATCAAATATCCGCTGTGAATCTTTTCTCATTTCCTGAATTGCCGACTTCATACTTCCGCCGCGAATGTAGAGGGCTCTTTTCTTTCTGTACAGTATTCCTGATTTGATCAGGTTCCTAATGTGATGGTTCACTCTTGAGATGTTCACATCCAGATTTTGTGCTATCATCTCTGAAGAAATACGTTCTTCGTTTGCAGCCATCTGGTTTAAAAGGTCAAGCATTATTTTTGTAGAAATGTTTTCAGTATCGCGTCCTGTTGATAATCCGAAGCTATTGCATAGCCAATGAATATCATGCTCTATTATTTTCTCTCTGGGTTTTTCCAGATCGAGGAGAATTATCTGTTGTGGCATGTTCAATCATATCTTTTGTATCTACTTATAATTTTGCATAAAATATCGATATTGTTTCGATAAAACTCAATTAAATGCTATTTTTTACAAAAGGTTTATATGTTCAAACGACAATAATGAAGCGTAATAAAAAATCGTCTACAAATTATTTTGGTCATGTAGATGCTATATTATCAAAACCTACTTATGTATCGTTCATAGAAACTAAATGGGAGTTTACAATCTGTAACTGATTCACAGTTACGTGAAAGGAGGTTAGTTTATGGATATTGATCGTTTTACTCAGAAAGCCCAGGAGGCCATACAAAGTTCCACTACAATCGCAGCAAGGTACAGCAACCAGCAGATCGAATGTGAACATCTTTTCCTTGCACTTATTGAACAAAGTGGTGGTTTAGTTCCTACTTTACTTTCAAATATGGATGTTTCCGCAGATCATTTTATTCAAAAAGTTGGATCTTACTTAAATGGGCTTCCAAAAGTTTCAGGTCCTGGTGGAGAGCAGGTCTATATGACTCAGACTATGAGGCGTGTTCTTGACTCAGCTGTACAGGAAGCCGGAAAAATGCAGGATGAATATGTTAGTGTTGAACATCTTCTTCTTGCCATTATCGATGAAAGCTCTTGTGAATCAGGCAAGATGCTTGCAAGTGAGGGAGTTACAAGAGACAGGCTCCTACAGGCTATCAAACAAATAAGGGGGAATAGAAGAATTACTTCAGATAATCCGGAAGATACTATGGAACCTCTCAAGAAATATGGTATCGACTTTACGGAACTGGCATCACAGGGTAAACTCGATCCTGTGATCGGTAGGGACGCAGAGATCAGGCATGCAATTGAGATCCTTACCCGACGCAGAAAGAATAACCCTGTGCTCATTGGTGAGGCTGGTGTTGGTAAAACGGCTATTGTTGAAGGACTTGCACAGCGTATTGCAAAGAGGGATATGCCTGAAGCAATGAAAGATAAGCGTATCATAGCTCTTGATATGGGTGCACTTGTCGCAGGTGCGAAATTCAGGGGTGAATTCGAGGAGAGATTAAAGGCAGTACTCAAGGAAGTTTCTGATTCTGAAGGCCAGATAATTCTGTTCATAGATGAACTCCATACCATTGTGGGTGCAGGCGCCACAGAAGGTGCAATGGATGCGGGAAACCTGCTAAAGCCAATGCTTGCACGTGGTGAACTACATTGTATTGGTGCTACTACTCTTGATGAGTATCGTAAGTATATTGAAAAGGATGCTGCACTTGAACGCCGTTTTCTTCCTGTTAATGTGGAGCAACCAACAGTGGAAGATACTATTTCCATATTGCGTGGACTGAAAGAAAAATATGAGGTCCACCACGGTGTTCGCTTGAAGGATTCCTCACTTGTGGCTGCAGCTGTCATGAGTAATCGTTATATTGCAGACCGTTTCCTTCCAGATAAGGCTATAGACCTTGTGGATGAGGCTGCTGCAAAGAAAAGGACTGCTATTGACAGTAAACCTGCTGAACTTGATGAGGCTGACCGTAAGATCATGCAGCTTGAGATCGAGCGTGAGGCATTGAAGAAGGAAACGGATGCAGCTTCAAAGGAAAGACTTTCCGACCTTGAAAAGGAACTTGCAGACATCAGGGCTGAATCTGATGCCATGCGTGCAAGATGGGATATGGAAAAAGAGGTCATTTCAAAACTTGGTGCTCTCAAAGAGGAAATGGAAGATACAAAGGTTCAATTGGAACTTGCTGAGAATGACAATAATCTTGAACTTGCATCAAAGTTGAAATACGGTACACTCATTCCACTTCAACATCATTATGCCGAAGAAGAAAATCGCCTAAAGGATATGCAGGGTGAGATGCTCCTCAATGAGGAGGTGGGAGAAGAGGATATTGCAGAAGTTGTCAGCCACTGGACTCGTATCCCTGTGACTCGTTTGCTTGAAGGACAGCGTGAGAAGCTAATGCACTTTGAGGAAAATCTTCATAATCGTATCATTGGGCAGGATGAGGCAGTAAAAGCTGTGGCAGATGCTGTTATTCGTAATTATGCCGGAATCAAGGACCCCAAGCGCCCAATTGGTAGTTTTATATTCCTTGGTCCTACCGGTGTTGGTAAAACAGAACTTGTAAAGGCACTGGCTGCTGAAATGTTCGATGATGAAAGCAATATGGTTCGGATCGATATGTCTGAGTATATGGAAAAGCATACTGTTGCACGTATGATCGGTGCTCCTCCTGGTTACATCGGACATGATGAAGGAGGGCAGCTTACAGAGGCAGTCCGCAGGAGGCCCTATTCAGTTGTTCTCTTCGATGAGATCGAAAAAGCACATCCTGATGTGTTCAATATCATGCTTCAGATACTTGATGATGGCAGACTGACGGATTCCAAAGGCAGGACTGTGGATTTCAAGAACACTCTGATCATCATGACCTCTAATATATTTGCAGGTGATATAACTGAGGTTCTAATGGAGCAAGGTGGCGGTGACCTTGATTATTATCAACTTCAGCTTCAGGCGTTGGATGAGCTTGCCAAATATTTCAAGCCCGAATTCCTGAATCGTATTGATGAAGTTGCATTGTTCCATGCACTAAAGCCGGAACAACTGGCACACATAGTTGATATTAAAGCTGCCGATCTTATTGAGAGGCTGAAAGGAAAGAGGATCCATCTTGAAATAACTGATGATGCCAAAGTCTACCTTGGAACTATGGGTTACAGTGAAACCTTCGGTGCAAGGCCACTTAAAAGAGTAATTCAGAATGAGGTTGAAACCCTGATCGCCAAATATATAGTTGCAGGTGAGATTCCTGAAGGGTCTACAGTGCTGGTCGGGTTTGATGGAGAGAATATTTCCGTCACAGTTGAAGAAAAGCTAACTGACAATTAAAATGGTAAAAATATAAAGGATAGATGAGTATTACCCATCTATTTTTTTAATATTTCAATTTATATGCCAAAGGCCATTCTGATAAGTACTAACAATCCGAAAAAGAGATTTAGGGCTAAGAGTCCGCCAACTACCATTGCTCCAAGCTTGATATATTTTGTATCAAAGTCGAGGATCGAAAGGGCATTGCTGATGGAATCCATGGTATCGTTTGCTTTTGCAACGGTTCCCTGTGCTTCCTCAAGCGTTGCATTAACATTGTCCAGAACCTTATCGATACGTGGTTGTTCCTCTGTCCTGACATTTTTGAGGACTCCGTGCATTTCATCCAGTGTTTTAGGAATAATGCCTGGAGTTTCTTCCCATCTGTTTGCCAGTTTTTCATATTTTCTTTCAAGTTTCAACCCTTTTCTGAAGTAGAAGACCTTTTGTGCATTCATAAGGTCGAAACTTCTTTGGTATCCATCGAACTTAGTGCTTACAGATGCAGATATCTTCGCTCCGTGTGGCTGTATTGCCATCTTGGAAAATGCCGGCAGATTATTTATGGCAAAATTATTTTTAGAAATATTAGCAATTGCCGATACGTCTGATGCTCTAGCTCTTATTCTGTTATCTGATGAAATAGTTGTAGTGTCAGGTTGATTTGCAGATATATTTCTGTCAGTTTCTATATTAGCTGAAGTTTCCGTTCTTCTTCTTTCAGCAATTACATCTGCAATGTTTATAGTTCTTGGAGTATCGATATCTCTTTCAACACTGATATTTCTGTCAGAATCAGTAGGTTCTCTGACTCTAATGTCATCTCTGCTGTCACGTATGGTATCTCGTATATCATCGCGTACGGTATCACCAATATCCTCCCGCACAATTCCACCAACATCAGGAGTTTCAAGATCAAGATCCTTGATGTTAAGTCCTGCCATTGCAACAGAGCTATTACTTATCTCAAATTCATTCGCAGGGAACGTCTTTATTACATCTGCAAATTGGGCAGTGATGGGTTCCTTTCTCTCAATAAGGCCTGCATAATATTGCTTATTGTTCTGTATCAGATTTAGATGATCCTGTATCGATGGGCTAAGTTCCGCTATTGATATGGGTATCTTCTTCTTGACAACAAAAAGCTTCTTTGCTTCCTGTAGAACTTCCTCGCTGACATCCAGATTATCGTCCAGGGAATCCAGAATGTCCTCTATCATCGGTTGCTCGATGGTATTGAAGCGTTCAAGTGTCTCTTTAGCGTTGTAGATGGTATTTGTCAGAACTCCAGGTTCCTGGTAATATATGTCGTGAATCTCTTTTTTTACAGCAGCAAGCCTTGCCATAAGCTCGAAATTTTCGATAACATCTTCAAAATCAGATAGGATGTCCCAGAAGTTGAAGTTAAAGTTGCCGGTATTATCGATACCGTTGTCTTTTAGTTTGTCTTCGAGCCTTTTCTTTTCAGCTCTCAGAGCTTTTAGTCTGTCTTTTTCTTCATCCCAGAGATCATCTTCACTTCTTGGTGTCAGCCTTTTTATTGTTAGCAGTTCCTCAGCTTCCTGCAGTGTGGATTCCAATTGTTCTCCAAGAGATTGCAATGTGGATCCAATCACTGCAATTGCCAGACCTGCCTCTTCTGCAGCACCTCCAACATCATCTGCTGCGTTACCTGCCTGATAGATTGCTTTTCCAGCGGTGTACAAACCGCCTGTAGCAACACCCAAAACTACGTCATACCATGCCATATTCTCTCCTCTCCTTTTTTGCCACATGATGGGGGATATTTGTTTCTAGTTTCACTTCTTCATGTATTTTGCATCACTAGATAGTACCCTTTCACTCCCACTGTGGAATACACAGTTTATTTTTAGTGTGCACTATTAATAAATGGTGTGCTATAATTTGTAAATTAAAAAAGTAACACGTAAAGTTAAAATTTAAAAGGGGTATTTTATTCAAATACCACTTTTTCTCCTCTGGACCAGAGCTCGACAAATCTCATTTTCAGTTTTTGCGCATATTCCCTATCATACATCTTCATCTCTCCAAACATCCTGCCCGGATCAAGTGGGTCCGGGATGGGTACATAGACAAGATATTCATCAATGATGGTAAAATCATAGTCACAGTCTAGTATGCGGCTGTCTATGTTTTCAACGATCTTTTGCTTTGTATCGATATCTTCTATCTCTCTGAACTTCTTCTTCATCGCATTAGCAAATATGTTTCCGGGGATTATGGCTTTTATTTTTATATCCATTTTTGCAGCTTTAATAAATTCATCGAGAATGACTGGTATGATTTTGTCAGCATTGAAGCATTCTCCTGTCTTTATCTTTTCCATTGCTTTTGATGGTTTCACATGTAATATTTCAGACTCGATTTCCGATATCATATTTTTCATATCTTTGATGATATCTTCATCTCCCATTTTCGTTGACCAGAATTTTACTTCTGTATGGTCTGGATGGGCAATGTTTGAAAATTTATCCTCTATTTCGGAGATTTTCAATCGGAACTCTTCAAGTTCTCTTTTAGTTTCTTCCTCTCTTTTAGAATAAAGGTTACTTAATGCAACATTAGGTTTTATTGCCTTGTATTTCCGTGGTCTTGATCTCTGAAATTCCACAAGACCCATATTATTAAGGTTTGAAAGTACCTCGTATATTTTACCAACAGGCACTGTTGATTTGCGGGATAGCTCCTGTGCGCCTGTTACACCTTCTTTTAGTAAAGATGCATAAGCTGTGGATTCGTATTTCGTTAACCCGAGATCTTGCAGTAATTTTTCACTTTCCATTTTAACTCTCATTCAGTTTTTTACGTATGGAACAGTTATTAATTTCTATTTTTATCAAGTGCTGAGTTGTTTTAAATATATTTTCCGTAAATCTGTCCATACTTAAATATTTATCGACAAGTAATATTTAAAATAGTCAAACAAATCTTTAATTAGTTAGATTTATATATCAATAATTATTATTATTATTACTTGTACTATCAGAAATATCGTTTGTCTGAAGCGTACCACCATATTCAATCACGCCCTTTGGATGCCTTTACAAAAGGTATCCTATTTTTCTATTTTATTTGAAGATGCACAGTTACACTTTAGTGGTATTTTTGAGTCGTGTAACTAGAAATAAATTTATGTATTTCTCTGTGATGCTAAGAATTGATATATTGTGCAGATATAATTGTATTTCACTGACTTTAAGTTTTTTTAGGGGTGAAATACTTATATATGAAACCCTGCTTTAAAACAACCACGCAATAGTTTTATTATTAAAATCAAAAATAGGGAGAGTCTGAAATTAAAAATATCTTTGAAAAGCTGGGTGTTTTTATTGAGAACAATACCATTCCTACCCTCATAATTGCATTTCTATTTGTGGTTATCTCGCTTCAGGGTGCACAGTACATAGAGAATGCATCAGGAACAGATACATTTGTAGATAAGAACTCTCAGTTGTATCAGGACTACGATCACCTTTACCTGAATCTTTTTAGTACGGAATCCATTGTGATAATGGTAGAAGGTAGTGACGTTACAGATCCTCATCTTCTCAAGGCGATGGAAAGGGCTCATAGTTCTGCATTGAATATACCTGGCGTTATAGGGGTAGATTCTCCCGCATACATCATTAAAGACGCAAACTACGAGATGACAGGCAGAAGTGAGATTCCTGATGATAGGGAACTTATCAGGGAACTTATCGACATATGGATGCCAGCATATTTTGTGCCGGATTCAACTCATGCTACAATGTCTGTGAATATTGAAGGTACAACATCTGACTCGCAACAGGAAGAGATTCTCAGGGAAACAGAAAAAACAATAGAGCTTGCAAACTTCCCTGGAGACTATACCATAATTGTGACTGGGAATCCTGCATTTAATGCTGGAATGAACAATGCAATGAACTCAAGTATGGGCCTTTTGCTCATGATCTCCGTGTTATTGATGGTTGTTGTTCTATATCTTGTTTTCAAGCATGTAAGGTGGAGATTGCTTCCACTTCCTATTGTTATCCTTGGTATTGTCTTTACATTTGGTGCCATGGGCTACCTTGGCATCCCTATGACAATGGTTTCCATGTCCGCTTTCCCTGTACTTATCGGACTTGGAATAGACTATGCTATCCAGTTCCACAACCGTATAGAGGAAGAACTCGAACATGGAGAAAGTGATGAAGAAGCAGTAATTGCAACTATAAAACACACTGGTCCAGCTGTTCTTATTGCACTCATTATTACAGCCCTTGGTTTCTTCTCGCTGTTCACATCCACGGTCCCAATGATCCAGGATTTTGGAAAACTCCTGATGATCGGAATCGTAATGTGTTTTTTATCTTCCCTGTTTGTGGGAGTTACTGTACTATATGGATTCCATAAGCTCTCAGAAAAGAACATTCTCTCAAAGCTGGGAATTACAAGAGCGTCTAAAAATAATAAAAAAGCATCTGATGCTCCTATAAACCATGACCCTGATCATCTGGAAAAGTTTCTCAAGGCTATCTCTACATTTTCAATGAGGCACCCTATAATTATCATAGGAATTGCCGGATCCCTTTGTCTTACCGGTCTTTTCGTAGATACCATGACCGATATCCAGACTGATACGGAAACTTTTGTACCTCAGGATCTTCCTGCATTGATCGCAATAAATCATATGAGTGAGATTCTGGGTGGGGAGGATGAACTAAATCTTATTATTAAAACCGAAAATAATGCCGATCCTGAGCTTCTTGAATGGATCGATGATTTTTCAGACCATGAAGTGGAAGGCAGGAGTAACATATATGCTTCTGCCAGTGTAGTGGACGTTGTCAAATCCCATAATGGTGGTATTATACCATCCAGCTCTGGGGAGGTCAGGATGCTCTATGAGCAGATGCCTGATTATCAGAAGGATATGTATCTGCATGGTAACTCCATCATGATGGTCAACCTCAATATCGGTAATGCAATGGGAGAACTTGGACTTGAAGGCATTGGGAATCTTGCTGAAATTGTAAAAGATGATCTCCTGTGGATGACACCTCCACCTGGAACAGAGGTAACTATTACTGGCCATTCTATGGTTTTCGTAGAGGTCATTGATGCATTAACTTCCGGCAGGGCAATGATGACCATGCTGGGTATCGTGCTTGTCTTCTTTGGGCTTGTGGCAATCTATCGTGATCTGGTGAAGGCGCTTGCACCTGTCATAACCATGTTCATGGTTGTAGGTTGGTCGGGAGGTATCATGTTCTTCACAGGACTTGAGTATACTCCAATGACAGCAACCCTTGGTGCATTGATCCTTGGTGTAGGCTCTGAGTATGCTATCCTTATGATGGAGCGATACTTTGAGGAAAAGGAAAAAGGTGCATCGCCCGAAGAGGCTATGCAGGAAGCAGGTGTGAAGATCGGAAAAGCCATAGCTACATCCGGTGCAACTACTGTATTTGGATTCTCTGCACTGATTGCATCGCCTTTCAGTATTACAAGTAATTTTGGCTTGATAACTGTACTTGATGTATTCCTGGCTTTGATGGCAACATTTGTGATTTTCCCTCCTGTGATTGTCTCACTTGACAAGTTCAGGGATAAGAGAAAATCAAACATCACTGTAACGAATGATTCTAACAATATTCCGGAGGTAGTTACTCCATGAAAGAGACTTCCAAAAAGACGAATAGATACAAAGTGTCATTTATCCTTTTACTGGCATGTGTTCTTTCAGTTTCCATTTTTATGTCTGTACCTATGGCAGCTGCAAAGGATTACCTTCCTCCTGGATATGAGTACACAAATAATTATTACAAGACATATGGTGAGCCTGATATCTATGCATCAGTTATTGGGGACACTGAATTTGAACGTGGTGAAACTGCTCAGATCAGGGTATCACTATCCAACAAAGGTGTATTGTATGGCTTTAAAGCTGTGAAAATGATCAACAATTCAGAAGCTGAACATCAGTTGGCAATTCAGGAGATGGAATATGAGAAATTGAAGACCACTGCATATGGTATCAAGGCCAGTCTTGTATCTCCCAGTGAATTGATAGAGGTTGACACTGCTACAAACAGCCAGTATATGCAGGAACTTTTGCCTGGTGCTGTTTCAGAGAATCCTTTGGTATTTATAGTGACTATTTCGGACAATGCACCTGCAGGTGCATACATGCTTGAAATACCAATGACATATGAGTATCAGAGTGATGTAAGGATGACAGCAGGTGAGTCTGGAAGACTTGGTTTGCCATCTCTGGATCATGCAAGCTACTATGAAACTGCAAATCGCACAATTCAGATACCTGTTATTGTTCAACCGGAGGCTAAATTCGATGTGACCGATGTTTCAGGCACTTTGGTCAAAGGCAGTGAAAGTGAAGTAAATGTAACTTATACAAATACTGGTGAACTACCGGCATTTGATGCTGTTGCAAGGCTTATTGTCATGAAACCCCTAAGCTCTACTCACTCTATCAGATCAATTGGGTATATTCAGCCGGGTGAGAGCAAAACCGTGTCGTTCGTAATATCTTCTGAGCTTCTGGCAGTTGAGAAGGCATATGGTATTGACAGCGAGATCAAGTACAAAGATGTTGATGATGAAGACCAGTTTTCCAAGAGCATGAAAGTTCATGTGGATCTCAAAGACCCTGATGGGGCGATAAACGTCACCTATCTTGCCATTATTGGACTTGTGATCACGGGAATAGTGCTGATCATTAAAAATAGGAAAAGAAATAGTTCAAACGGACCTGATAATTAACCCGAGGGATGCATATGAAATTTTTCAATACTAAGAATGCCGTATTGGTATCAATATTTATATTAATATTTAGTGCACTTCCTGTGCATGCTGAGATGTCAACTAGTAACCTGGATCTTCCGGAGTTTTTCAATTTTGACGATAATTACTATACTGTCTATGGTGGACCGGATATCTCTGCCAGCCTTGTAGGGGACAATGAGTTCTCACGAGGGGATGAGGTCACTCTCGGCCTGAACCTGATGAACAAGGGTGTTATTACTGGTTTTAAGGATGAGGAAGGGGATCAATCCCTGTCAAGTCTGGAGCAGAAGATCCAGCAAACTGAAATGGGCTATGAGGCACAAAGGACTACAGCAATAGGTATTGTTGCAGTTTTGAGCTCCGATGATCCAAATATCAAAGTAAAATCCGGTCAACAGGAAGCAGGTACTCTGTTCTCAGGTGGACAGACCGAAGAGCCTGTTAAATTTAATATAGAGATCTCAAAGAATGCTCCTGCAGGTGTCTATCCTCTCAATCTGGATTTCTTTTATGGCTATCAGGAAAATGTTCAGTTAAACGGTGATGGTGAAACAAATCTTGGAATCACCAATCTGGAAGTAGGTGTTTGGTATGCAGCTGCACACCAAAGTCAGAAGGTGCTAGTTGCTGTGCAGGATGAAGCAGATTTTGAAGTTGCAAGTATTTCCGGTGATCTTGAAGCTGGAGATGAGGCTTTGCTACGTGTTGTTTACAAGAACACAGGTGAAGAAGCTGTAAAAGATGCAACTGTCAGAATCAGTGCTGACGATCCATTCAGTACTACAGATGATCAATCTTTCCTTGGTTCAATGGCACCAGGCGAAAGCTCTGAAGCAGTCTTCAAATTGAAAGTCGATGAAGCTGCTGTAGTTAAATCATATGCTATTAACAGTGAGATCAAGTATGAAGATAAAGACGGTCACAGCCAGATATCTGACACTGTCAAAATACAGGTGAAAACACTTCCTGCAGGCTCGTCATCTGCGGGTATGGGTACCTATATAGGAATACTTGTATTGATTGTGGTTCTGGTTGCTGGCTTCTTTGTTGTAAGAAATTATATGGCTGCTAAGAAAGAGGATAATTGATCTTCTTTCTTTTTTCAAATAAACGATCTTAATTTGGGATATACTATTTGGGGTGATGATGTCTGACTCTTTTAGAATCTCTTCAGAATATAGGCTTTACTTCATATGAGGCTCGGGTATTTGTGGCTCTTGTTCAAAACAAAAGTGCTACAGTTGCAACTTTGAACTCAGATTCAGGTGTACCAAATTCTGCTATATATGGGGCATTGAAAAAACTTGAGAAAAGGGGACTCATTGAGCTTCAGAATTCAAAACCGATGAGGTATAAATGTCTCTCTCCTGATGTTGCCATCTTTAAATTGAAACATGATTTTGAGGCGGAATGCGAGAATATTCAATGTCAACTTGATACTATATATGGTACATCAATTGAAGAAGCTCATGATGAAGGTGTTTGGGTAATCAAAGGTGTCAATAATGTTACAAATAAAATTATTCAATTAATCGAGGAAGCCAGCAAGGAGATATTGATCCTGACTTCTTTCACTCCATTCGATAGGCTTGCTGAAAAAGGCGATCTTCATAAAAAAGATTACCTTAAAATCGTGCAGCTTTTCAACAAAAAAACTGCTCAAGGGGTGGATGTAAAAATGATAAGCTCTTCTGAATCTGAAGCCATGAAAATGAGCAATATGGTTCCGCTTGCCTTGATCAGGGTCAATGACCTGAAGGGTCAATTGGATGGTTTAAAGAGTTTTATTATGCTAGTTGATAATTCTAAAACACTATTGTCTACGGTTAGCGAAGGTGATGGTAACTTAGATCTAAACGCTATATGTGCAGATGGTGAAGATTTCTCAAATACTATGTCTCATCTCCTAACTGCTCGCTGGGAAATCTCTAAAGCCTATGAAATTAGCAAATGATGCTTCCATATTATTGATTTTTTTGCAGTTATATGTAATATTTATATAGCACATTGGTTGTGTATAATTCACACAAAGCATGATATAATTCTTTTTGTTCCTCATAAATTGGTGATTTAACAATGAATACTGCAAAAGTAAATAAATTAGGACTTGAAATTAAAGAGCTACTCCAGCTTGAAACATTCCCGGTTGCAGTCTGTCTTGCAACAGATATGAATAAAATTCCAGAAGGTATGAAGCAGCTTGATCATGTGACTAGGCACTGTCAAATGGTCGATAATATAAGACGCTCTGGTGAGGAGTTCTATTCAACTATTGAACAACAGCAATGTAGAGGCGGTGCTGCTGTAATGGGGATGACTGAGATGGTTGAACAGTTAAAGTCCGGTGAGTTTTATTATGGACTTAAGTCCTTCAGCAGCGTTGAATCTGCAAAAGCAACTATGGATGAGATCCCTGAAATAAAAGAAAAAAATGTTAAAGTTATAATGTATGCTCCTCTTGAGAAGGCATCATTCATTCCTGATGTTATTATTTTTATTGTAAAGCCCAAAAAGGCAATGGAATTGTCTCAGACACTTCTTTTCGAAAAAGGTGGACGTATCGATGCAAACTTTGCAGGAAAACAGAGTTTATGCGGAGATGGTGTAGCACTGCCTTACCTTAGTGGTGAAGCAAGCGTGACAGTTGGTTGTGGTGGAAGCCGTAACTATACTGAGATCAAGGAAGAAGAGATGATAATTAGTATTCCCGTTGGGAAACTTGAAGAGTTAGTTTGCTCTGCAAAGAAGATGTTCAGAAAATGAATATCTTCCTCTTTTCTGAAACCAAAAAGGTAAAACAAAAATAGAATAGTTGCTATAATATTTCTATTACAACATGTTTTTAAAATGTTTTTAAATTACTTCCTTTACTCTCTTGAATATTAGGTCTGCGATAAGCTTGTCACTTCCAAGAGGCTTTGCGTAAACGATCTTAACTTTCTTACCATTAAATTCAATCTCGCCCTCGTTTGTCTTAGGGTCAAGATTAATAAATTCTGGAATGTCTTCAGTGAGGTGGACGCCTGATGCCATAAAAACGGGTGTTGCAGCTATTTTTGTAACGCCTGTACCTTCAAAGGACATCAGTGCATCTTTAACTTTAGGTTCGCTGTGTTCTACAAAGCCTACTTTAATGATGTATTCAGGATGCTTTTCTGCTATCATGTTAGCCATCTCAGTGACTGCCTGATTGTTGTATGGTAATTTGCTGCCGTGTCCAATAGCTAGTATTCCGATTTTTTCACTCATAATATGCTCGCCCTTTTAACATATCATTAGTAATAAAGTATATATGCATTTCCAAAAAACATACATGTTAAAGTATAATATAAAATCTTGCAAAAACAAGTTTTGCTAATAAAAAAGAGTACTGTGTCAATGACACAGCTTTCAGATTACTTCCTGTGCTCTCTTGAAGATAAGTTCTGCAATGAGCTTGTCAGCACCAAGAGGTTTTGCATAAACGATCTTAACCTTCTCTCCATCAAAGTCGATCTCGCCTTCGTTTGTTTCAGGGTCGAGTTTAAGGATTGCTGGGATGTCTTTTGTAATGTGTATGCCTGATGCAAGGAATACTGGTGCTGCAGCAATGGTTGTTACACCTGTGCCTGCAAAGGATGCGAGTGCTTCTTCAACTGTAGGCTCGCTGTTCTCCATGAATCCTGCCTTAACAATGTATTCAGGGTGATTCTCTGAAATCATGTTTGCTATCTCTGTGACAACCTGGTTGTTGTATGGTAATCTGCTGCCGTGTCCAATTGCGAGTATTCCTATCTTTTCTGTCATAATGTCACCTTATTTTATGATGTGGTAGTATTATTATTTGTAGCAAAAGTGCTACGATGATTGCCTGTATTTACACTGAATGAATATAACCTTTTTGCTTTTTTCAGACTAATAATATCTGTATCTGCTTAGCTCTTAGTCCAGTAAAACTCTTTGTTCGCCTGAATAAATGTACATATTTGGTCTGCGCACAAATGCTAACAGTGTTATTCCTGATTTGCGTGCAAGTTCAACGGATTCTCTGACCGTTGCACCTTTACTTGCCATAAGGGGAAACCCTGCATTGATCGCTTTTGAGACCATTGTAGATGCGAGTCTTCCTGTGGTTATCAATGCACAGTCTGTAAGGTCAATTCTATTCAATATAGCTTTTCCAACGGTTTTATCAACAGCACATGCTCTGCCAACATCTTCGCAGGCCGTAAGAATATTCCCTTCTCTGTCGCAAACAAAGGATGTATGTGCTCCACCTGTTCTACGCCATGTCTTGCCTTTGTCTTTGAGTTGCTCCACAACATCTATAATTATATCTTTGTGGAACTGTGCATCAGAGTCAATGATCTTCACCTTATCCTTGCGATACGATGTGGTTCCACATCTTTCGATATGTGTAAGTGAATCCAATTCCTGTGATCCAACATCTATCCTGCAATAGATCTTGTGATCTTCAATGACTATGCTCTCAATTATTGTGTCGGAATCTATGAATCCTTCACAAACTAGAAATCCTACTGCAAGCTCCTTAAGTTCTTTTGGACTTGCAAAAAAAGTAGTTATATGAACATTATTGACAAAAAGGTCAACCCTTTCTTCTACAATAACATCCACATTTATTTGCTTAATATGTACATCTGTGACTTCAAGGCACTGCATCGGAACGTAAAGGGGAGAGGAAATGGATTCCTCATCCTTCCAGAAGACGTCAGTCTTCATGTTCTTGTTGGAGTACCAGTTGTCACTCATGCTTCCTTTTTAGCCTTTACCTTTGCAAAGAGCTGCTTGAGTGTATCCTCATTACTCTTTGTTTCAGGGAATGGTGAGTCTGTGAATGGTTCAAAGTGTACAGGCACGTTGTCGAGTCTGTAGAATGTACCATCACATTCCATAGCATCAATTACACCAGGCAGAACTACGTCTGATGCGGTGGTTGATGGGCATGGTGCAATGTCAAGACAGATCATTGGTATGTCTGCGAGGTACTTTGCAGCATCTGCTGGAATGTGGTTCACAAGGTCTGCAGACATTACAAATGCTGCATCAACATCTTTCTCTCTGAGTACATCCACACAGGTTGTCTCTCCAGGGTTGTATCTTGGATATCCCTTGCCGAAGTCGATACCGAATGGGTATCCGTAAAGGTATGATGCAAGCTGGTTGAAACCTGCTACATTACAATGGCCTCTGAGAGCACCAAGGTTACACTTAGTGTAATTGTTCATTTCCTTGACCAGGTTCAGTGCGATCTCAATGTTTCTGTGCTTTCCGTATGATGATGAAACACCAAGTCCTACGAAGATACCTACGTAGTTTGATTCCTTCATCATTTCAATGGTCTGCTTCATTACAGGTATTGGGATGCCTGTGATCTCTTCAACAGATGGGTGTGGTTCCTTTCCGTTTAAGATTGTGAACAATGCACTGAGCAGTTCGTAGTCAGTGTTTGGTTTAAGCTGTAAGTGAAGGTCGGATGCAACTGCTGTTGGTGTCTTTCTAGGATCAACTGTTACCATTGTCCTGTCAAATCTTCCTTTCTTAGCCCAGTATCCTCTTGGGAACACACCATACTTTGACATGTGTCTTGGCATAGATTCAAGTGCGTTAACTCCCCAGTAGATGATCATGTCTGCTCTGTTCTTTGCCTGACCGGCAGTTGAACCGACACAACCTGCTTCCTGGATGCCCATTACGGTTGGACCGTGGCAGATAGTTGCGTTTGAGTCAGCTACTCCGCCGAGATATTCAGCGATGTGCAATCCGACTTCCTGTGCTTCACAAGATGTTTCACTACCAAGGAAGAAAAGTGGACGCTTTGAGTTTGCAAGAATGTCTGCTGACATCTCGAGTGCTTCATCCCAGCTAACGTCCTTTACCTTACCATTTTCTCTGATGGTTGGTTTAAGTAATCTGTGTGAGCTTACAACTTCCTGGAACTTTGCGTTACCCATCTTACATGCATTCTGCACATCGATGGTTCCGTCTTTGAGTTCTACCTGGACATCGTCACATGAGCCACCACAAACCGGGCAGATAATGTTCTTATATACCATTTTATTCCTCTCCCATGTATAATTTCAGGACAATTTCTTCAGCATCCATAACAACATCATCAGTTGGTTCTACGCTGACAGGACTTCCCTTGTAAAGTGGTGAACCGGTTGAGAATGTGCTTGGTTCAACAACCACATTTGCCCAGATGGATCTTGGGATGAATACGTGACCGGATTTTACTGATTCTGTTACCTTTGTACTGACTGCTACAGAATGTACGCCATCTCTGCTTGTGACCTTTACTTTTTCCGGGCATCCCAGAGCAGCAAAGTCTTCTGCACAGACCCAGCATACTGCACATTCTGTTTTGTAATCCTCGCTATATTTGTTTCCGCCTTTTGCAAGCCTACCTTCGTCGATAGTACTTCCTGTATTGAGTAATGCTTCCATGATTAATACCTCACAGACACTCGTTATTTTCATAGGAAACGTACAGTGTACCCTTTCCTTTCTGCGGGATCGCGTAATCGCCTGTAAATTTCATAAACTCTCCGGCACATTCTACGTCATCGAA
>Ga0102925_1000114_pt1 | contig 38095 bp, 40 predicted proteins | sample SalPonR1_A_D1_MG_FD_78216 | JGI IMG/M metagenome (GOLD analysis project Ga0102925, IMG submission 78216) | Salt pond soil microbial communities from South San Francisco under conditions of wetland restoration - Salt Pond MetaG R1_A_D1_MG | ecosystem: Environmental > Aquatic > Marine > Intertidal...
TAGAGAGTGAAGTAGAAAAAGGGTCTACTTTTAAATTAAAAGTGCCAATAGAACAAGTCAATGATTAATTTAAAGTGCCTCATGCCAATAGATATATAACAAATAATGCTATACAAGAGTCGGATATTTTGAATATGAGATAAGTATAATGTCAGCAAAGTATTCAGGCAAATCATTATAATTTAGTGATATATCCACTAAATACAATGTGCGAGAGTAGCCAAGCGGTCAACGGCGATGGACTCAAGATCCATTTTCGCAGGAATTCGTGGGTTCGATTCCCTCCTCTCGCATCATTTTCAATTACAATACCATTCTGAAGCAGTTATTACTTCCCGTTTCGTTCTATAGTTAACACGCATAGTAAATACAATAAAGACCTACTATTCTGAAACTGTCAGAGTACAACCATTACATCAGTATCCAGGAACGAAATATTCATTTCTGAGCTAAAATACAAATGAAGGTGACTTTTATTGTCAAATGAAGTTTCTTACAATAACGTAGTAGAAGCAACGGTAAGCATTCTAAGAAAGGCTGAGACAACCCTATCAGAAGATGTTATAGAAGCTATTCAAAAAGCTAAAGATGGTGAATCATCAACTGTTGCCAGAGAGCAATTGAATGCTATACTAAAGAATATCGATATTGCCAGTCGCAACAAAGTACCTATTTGCCAGGACACAGGAATATTGATATTTTTTGTAGAGATCGGGAGAGACTTAGCCATTGATTTCAATCTTGATGCAGCAATTGAAGAAGGAGTTAGGAAGGCAACAATATCCATCCCCCTAAGACCAAATTCTGTAGATCCCCTTACACGAAATAACAGTAAGGACAACACAGGTGATGGGATCCCTGATATCAAATATAACTTCTGCGACGGAAACAAGCTGAAGATAACTGTGGCTCCAAAAGGTGCCGGCTCTGAAAATATGAGCGCGGTAAAAATGCTAAATCCAACAGAAACTGATCAGATACGGAACTTTGTTCTTGAGACAGTCCTTAATGCCGGAGGGAAACCCTGCCCGCCAATTGTAATTGGTATTGGTATTGGTGGATCTTTCGATAAAGCAGCAAGGCTTGCCAAAGCATCCTTGCTTGAGAACATGACAGATATGAATGAATTAGAACTATCCATACTCAAAGATGTTAATTCCCTTGGTATAGGACCAATGGGGCTTGGTGGCGACACTACTGCTCTGGCAGTGCACATGAAAAAAGCGCATTGCCATACAGCATCCCTTCCTGTAGCTGTGAACATTCAATGTTGGGCCAATCGCCATGCATCCATAATACTTGGAGGTGAAGAGTAATGGAATATAACCTGACAATGCCACTGAAAAAGGAGGATATTACAAAGCTTTCAGCAGGCGATATTGTACACCTTAACGGAACTATCCTCACTGCCAGAGATGAGGCTCATGCTCATATTCTTGAAAAAACAGAAAATGGAAAAGAGATTCCATTTGGACTTGATGAATCAGTTATCTACCATTGCGGACCATTGATGAGAAAAATAGAAGATAAATGGGAAATCGTTGCTGCCGGACCAACAACAAGTGCCCGAATGTCTAAAATGACACCGGAACTACTTGACAAATATAATGTTTTTGCCCTTATTGGAAAAGGTGGAATGACAAATGTTACCGAAGCAATGCAGGATAAATGTGTTTACCTGGCATTTACTGGTGGATGTGCTGCACTTGCTGCGGAGAACATAATAAACGTAAAGGAAGTACATTGGCTGGAACTTGGAATGCCTGAAGCGGTATGGGTTCTTGAGGTCGAGAATTTTGGACCTCTGGTAGTCGGCATTGACGCAAAAGGCAATGATCTTTTTTCAAAAATAGATGAAAAAGCCAGAAAAATATATTCTGGCCTTTGATCTTACTTTTTTATTTGAGTTTCAATTTTCACTTATATCAGGAAAGTAAATACTGTCCAGGCTATAAGTGTTAGAACTATCGAGTGTTTGAGACCCTGATATACAGAACCTTCACCCATCTGTCCGGCAACAAGACCACTCATAAAGCCTTGAAGTACAGCTGTGTGCATCATCAGTCTGCTATATACAGATGGATCAAAAGCACCTATGAACTGTGAGCCTGCCCCTGCAGCAGAAGCAGCTTTACCAGCTTCTGCCATTGCGGGTACAAATGATGATGTTAGCATTGCGATCACGAAAATGAACACAAAGAATGACATGTAGCTTATAACCACATACACCATCATGTTCCCGTTTCTTTCACGTTCCAGGACCTTAACTTCTCTTGCATCACGGGCAGCAGCTTCCAGAACGGATGACACTTTACCACCGGCTCTGCTTGCCTGAGTAATGAGAGCCACAGATCTTTCGATAATAGGCGTATTTACACGCCTGGCAAAGTTGAGGAGCGTGTGCTCGAAAGAAACACCCCATGACATAGAAGAATCCATGTGTTGAACTTCTTTAGTTAGCGCCCCATATTCACCTTTTGCAACTGTGTTAACAGCTCTTGGTAAAGTTAGACCTGCCTTACTCATCTCAGACACATCTCTAAGGAATACGGGAAGATATTCCTCCACATTATCAGTGTTCTTGTACTTTTTATGATATGCAATTGCAGGCGGAGTTATAGAAATAAGTATTGTGAATATTATCACATCATCTATGAGAACCGTACCCCATGCGAAGATCATACCGACCGTAAAAGCCATTAAAGCCACAGGAATACTTATGAGGAAAGCATATTGAGGATGTTTATAAATTGTTTTAGCTGGTTTTTTGAAAAATTCCTTTACAAGTATATTTTTCTTGGATTCTTCTATCCTTGAATCAATAAGTGCATCCTCAAGTTCACGCAATTCATCTTCTGAAAGTGTATTATCTTGAGCCGGAGATAATGATCCTACCGACAATAACAAATCTTTGAAATTCATCTTATACCTCCGGAGTCATAGCACTTATCAGGATCACGTACATTGTGTTTCCAAAAGGTATCATGGCATATATGATCAGGTAAAGGAAGATCATCTGCACATTACCCATGATCGACATAATAGAGATTACCACAATGAGAAACAATGGACCAGCGACAAAAGCTGTCACGTAGGTTTCACCCAGAAGGCCAAGTGTTTCCAGGAACTCTTTCTGGTTTTGGCGGTTTTCTACAAGATACTGTTCCGTCTTTAGCTGAAAATAAGTTTCAAGCTCTCCACCGGAGGTAATCACAGTAATTGCACCCTGAAGGAAATCCTGGAGAGCTGTTGAAGGAGTACTGGCTATAAGATTTTTCATAGCTCCTACCAGATCATGACCCAGTATCTCAATATCCCGTACAAGGTACTCACATTCAATCGCAACCTCACCATATATCGGGTTTTTTGCAAGTGATCGGAAAAGGTCAACTGGTAGTACACCTGCTCCGGACATTGCAGACATATAGTTTATAGCATACGGCAGTATAGCATCGATTTTTCTCTTCCTATCGCCTGCAATCACAAGAGGATAGGTCATGAAGAGCTTATAAACGATTGCGAATACAAGAACTGAAATAAATATAGCACCGAACATTCCGAATACAATTGATTTGTACTCAAGATAAGGTGCGAACCACATAGGAAAAGTAAGTCTGGTTGCCCGAAACTCAGGTACTCCAAATATTGCAACTACCAGAGTGAAAAATACCAGAGCAGCTATGGAAGATAGAATACCACTTAGCAGTGCGCCGGATAGATACATATCGTATCTCATATCCTGCCTGTTCTTTAGCAGATTATGCCGAAGACCAAAGTACTCAAGCCTTTTATTCTCAAAATATTTACCAAAAAGGTTGTACGCAAATAGGAAATACAGACTAGCCATCTAACCCCTGCCTCACCATTTTCATTATTGTCTCAGGTTCACGATTATATGCAACTACGATCTTAGCAAAGGAGTCATATTTTGCGATCTTCTCCTTGCGTAACCATTCAAGTATGTCCTGTCTACGCTTTAATTCATCCCGAACCCTTTCTTCGGTCCAACCCCTATTCTCCATGACACTTTCAATAATATAGGACCTACCGGAATACTGGAACATATCTCTTGCAGCATCCCATGTAAATACATCATTGGTAAGAAGTTCACCCGTTCGTGGATCTACACCAACTATTTCAGTTAGCGTTTTACATCGCCTTACACGCTCACCATTTACCTTTACCTGGACCTGGATTGCAACAAGGTCTAGAGCCTGTATCATTATCCTTGGAACATTTATCGGAGGATTTTCCAGCCTGTGAACTACAGATTGTACGGAATCAGCATGCATTGTTGAGAATGTGGTGTGTCCGGTAGACATTGCCTGAAATAGAACATATGCTTCTGCACCTCTGACTTCACCCACCAATATATATTCAGGCCTTTGACGAAGTGAAGCTTTAAGAAGTTCGTACATTTCAATAGAACCCTTTTCATCACCAGCAAAGGACGCACGAGTTACTCCAGGGATCCAGTTAGGATGAGTGAGGTTCAGTTCTCTGGTATCTTCAATTGAAACGATCTTCATTTCAGGCTGAATGAAAAGAGAAACTGCATTCATAGCAGTGGTTTTTCCAGATGCAGTACCTCCTGCAAATATCAAACTCTTACTGGAATCAACTGAAAGCCACAGATAGGCCATCATTGCAGTTGAGAAGGTGTGGAAGTTTACAAGGTTCGTTGGAGTGATTGGATCATCCCTGAAACGCCTTATGGTAAAGGTACTACCGCGGGTTGTGATCTCTCTTCCAAGAGTTAGCTGAATACGAGAGCCATCCGGCATAGTTGCATCCAGCAAAGGTCTGGCAATGGATACGTGCCTTCCACATATTTGTGCTATGCGTATTGAAAATGAATCAAGTATATCATCATCAGGGAACACTATATTAGAAGGAATGGAATTGTATTCCCTATGGTAAATATAGATCGGAGTGTCAGGACCATCACATGAAATATCCTCGATATTCGAATCCCTCATCAATATATCAATATCACCATAGCCTACATAGTTCCTGACAATATGATACATGATACGTTCACGTTTTCTAGGAGAGATATCGATCTGGAACTCTTCCAGATACCTCATTACATTTTCTCGAAGATAAGATTCTGCATTCCCCCTGGAAACATTATTTAAATTAACATTGAGCGTTTCTATGAATTTTATCTTGATGCTCTCAAGAAGTTCTTCTTCCTTATGAGAAAGAATAGGCTCAATTGCCTGATATTGGAATTCATGAGATTCAGGATTATATGCAATTCTTACATAAGCATAAGGAGCATTGACCTCATATAGTTCAACTTCCTTGAACGGATTATCTGAGGAGATAGTGAAATCAACCATAGGACCATGTTCAATTATATTGTACGCTTCCAGATTGATCTTTTTTCTTGAGAAGAGCTTGTTCACTTTATCGATCAGAGATTCGGATTCATCTTCGTCATCATCAATGATCTCTTCTTCAATTAGTTCTTCATCAAAAATATCTTTAATTGCCTTTTCCCAGGAACTCTGATCAGCTTCAGAAACATTATCTTCATATTCATATTCATATTCTGAAACAAAAGAACTAATTCTATTTTTCAATTCCTCGATACTGACGACCTCATCTGCTGGTAATATAAGATCTGCCAGTTCATCAACTGATGAATCATCATCAACGAGCGGATGAATTTCATTTGTATTATTATCTGCAAGATCTTCTGATAGGTCCATGGGTTCTGATGTATCTGATTCTTCCTGTTCAGGAATAGCGACCGACTCAGTTTCAGGAACAGATACTGTACCAGCAGCCTTTAATTCATCAATATGAAGAGGATGTTCTTTTATTTCATCGGTTTCTTTTTCCAATTTCTCATCCATTAATACGGCCCCATTTAAGTGTCATTTTCAAATTATTAGATGTACGATCTAGCTTTGGTCCTTAGAAACAATCGACTCATTTATTCTTCTTTGAGAATGAGAATTTTTTACCTATTTTAGATTTTGATCTATTTTCCTCAACAAATGTTTCAACTGCAGGAACTTTAATACCTGCCATTTCTGCTGAAAGCCTGTTGATACCTATCGAAAATGGAGAACCAGGATACTTGGTAACTATTGGAGCTTTAAATGCGACTGAATTTTTCACATTTACATCTTCAGGCAGAGTTTCAAGTGTTTTTAGACCAAGTGTGTTTTCAATTCTCTCACTACTTAATTCGTTAACTATCACACCAGTTCTGTTAACTATAACTCCCTTGAATTGATTGTGCATGCTTTCTGATATTGATTTTAGCTTCATAGCACCTGCAAGGGATGCAATGTCAGGATTAGTGACCTGTATAACCTCATCTGCAATTGATAAAATGGACAGAGATGCTTTGCCAATACCTGTTGGAGAATCGATCAAAATGAATTCATAATCATCTTTAACCTGCTCAATGACATCAGATATATTATCTGGATCTACTTTGAGAAAACTCTGCAAGGAGATACTACCAGGAATTATTTTTAGATTATTGGGACCATCATAAATAGCTTCTTTAACACTGTCCACCCCTGTTAGAACATCATGCAATGTTGCTTTTGCTGTCTCGATCCCAAGCATTAATCCAATAGTAGGTACGCCAATGTCAGCGTCTATAATAAGAGTCTTTTTAGCAAAACCTGCGAGTGAGGCCCCAAGGTTTATTGTGGCGGTTGTAGAACCAGTACCACCCTTTCCAGATACGATTGCATATATTTTTGCGGTCATAGAACACCCCGATAATTGTATCGATAGCCGAAGAATTGATTCAACAGCATTGTCATATTTATTAAAGTCACAATGAAATATATTTTATTAGAAAATGTATTGTAAATATAAAAAGGTAACTATAATAATAGCCATAGAATAATTCGATAAAAGGAGAAACAATCAATATATAGGATTACACGAACAGATAGCCATGAATAAAATGTATGACAAGGACCTTAAGCTCTTTATTTATCACGCAAAACAATGCGACCCTAAAAAATGTACGGGGAAAAAATTGGCACGCTTTGATCTTGCAAGAATATCAGACAAAGTGAATAAAATACCCAGAGGCTCTATTTTATTGGACCCCATGGCTGAAAAAGCCATATCGCCTGCAGACGATGTTAAAAAAGGCATAACTGTCCTTGATTGTTCCTGGGAACACTTAGAAGAAGTATTTCCACAGATCATGAGGATGCACTTACAACATAGAGCTTTACCATACCTTGTCGCAGCAAACCCAGTCAATTTTGGGAGACCTTTTAAACTAACATCATCAGAAGCCTTTGCTGCATCCCTCTACATCCTTGGATACAAGGAGCAAGCTGAAAAGGTCATGAGTAAATTCAACTGGGGACATACTTTCCTGGAGCTGAATCAAGAACCTCTGGAAGATTATTCCACTGCTAAGAACAGCAAAGAGATACTACAGATACAGAGTCGATACATGTAATAATTTGATCAGAGGTTGAAATGAGCGTACAAATTGGAGTGATAGGTGCTGGCTCTTGTGGAAATACTGTTTCAAGTATTGCAGAAGAGGTCGGTAAGAAAATTGCAAAGAACAATGCAGTAATGATATGTGGAGGATTGGGTGGAGTTATGGAAGCAGCTTCAAAGGGAGCAAAATCAGCAGGCGGAACTACAATTGGAATCCTACCAGGTAACTATAGAAATCAGTCTAATCCATACATTGATATTGAAATAATCAGCAACATGGGACATGCAAGAAATGCTATCATTGCACAATCCTGTGATGTACTAATAGCCATTGATGGTGAGTACGGAACACTTTCAGAAATTGCATTGTCCCTGACAATGGGAAAAACGGTAATATGCCTTGAATCGAAATGGAACATAGAAGGAACAGTCAAAGCTGATAGTCCCAAACATGCAGTCCAACTAGCAATGGATGATATTAAAAAATAGAATGTTAGGAAAATATGAAACCATAAGCATTTCTGCTTATATTTCCATATCAATTCCTATGGGACAATGATCTGAACCCATCACTTCAGGCATTATGAAAGAATTGGTAATGTTATCCATGATATTTTCACTTGCATAAAAATAATCAATCCTCCAGCCCACATTTCTTTCACGAGCTCTGGTTCGCATACTCCACCAGCTATAATTGTCAGGTTCCTGATTGAATCTGCGGAAAGTGTCTACATAGCCGTGATCCAGTAGCTTGTCGATCCATGCTCTTTCTTCAGGCAGGAATCCAGATGTTTTTTCATTTTCTTTCGGACGAGCAAGGTCTATCTCTTTGTGAGCAGTATTTACGTCTCCGCAGACGACTAGCTTTTTTCCCCTTCCTTTAAGAGCATCAGCGTATTCCAGAAAAGCATCATAGAATTCCATTTTGTACTCAAGTCGCTCTTTGGACGCTTTTCCATTAGGGAAATAAATATTGAAAAGAACAAAATCCCCATAATCTGCTATCAAAGTCCGGCCCTCAGAATCAAATTTTTCAATGCCGAAACCACATTTGACGTTTGATGGTTCTCTTTTTGAGTATATTGCAACTCCACTGTAACCTTTTTTGAAAGCAGAAGAGAAGTAGCTATGATAAGCTTCCGGATCTGCAAGTTCAGGGTCAAGTTGCTCTTTATGAGCTTTCGTTTCCTGAATACATACTATATCAGGACTTTCTTCATGTAACCAATCAAGAAAACCTTTTTTTTGTGCTGCCCTGATGCCATTGACATTCCAGGAAATTAGTCTGATCTTGTCCATGTTATGAACCTCAAAACTGTTAAACAAGCAATCCTATATCAAATATCACTTACAACAGGATATTCCGCAGCAATCCAGGCCTTAAATCCGCCTACAATATTATACACATCTGTAAATCCTGCAGCAACAAGCTTCTTTCCGGAATTTCTACTACCAAGATCAATGGTATCGTAGAGTAATATTTTCTTGCCCTGGGGTATCTCACCCATTCTGTCACTAAGAGTGGGGTTGTTTATATTAACAGCACCCTCAAGATGAGAAGCTCCGAACATACTGACAGGTCTTACATCCAGAATAAAGAAATCACCACTTTCCAGCATCATTTTAGCGCCGGGCAGTTTTACATTATAAAAACCAAGAACATTTTTAGTTACATATTCATCATAATTGCTTTCTTCCATGTCGTATTCTCCTGGTAAATTATTCCGTAATAGGATATCCGGCTTTTTTCCATCCCTGAAAGCCACCTTCTATGTTGTATACATCCTTGAAACCAAAGTCAATAAGTTTTTTGCTGGCTGCCATGCTCATAATACCAACTTCACAATAAACAAGAATATTTTTGTCTTGTGGAACCTCATCTTTTCGATTCCCAATATCAAGAACATCCATACGATGTGCATCTACCACATGGGAAAGATCAAAGAAAGCCTGGTCCCTGACATCAAGAATAAAAGTGTTACCATCATCCACCATTTTTTTTGCTCCTTCTACTGAAATCTCATAGAACCCGAACTCATCTTCACGGATATACTCTTTGTATTCATCTGCTCCCATGCTACCATTTTCCTTTATTTAATAAAATAGTTATTATTTGAATCGGTTATAAGCCAAACTAGTCATCTGATTATTAACCCTAATTAAATTGACGGGAAATATCAACAAATAATAAACCTTAAATAATAATGATTATTAACTAGTAGTGATTCTCATATACTTTATGCTCGATAATGTTGAATAAACAATGACGCATCAAAAAGGAAGGGGAAAAATGGAATCTAAAAATATCAAATACACCAATCAGAGGATAGAGATATTGAATTTCCTCAAGGATTTTGATGGACACCCTACTGTTGATGAAGTCTATGAAGGAGTTAAAGTAAAGCTGACAAGGATCAGCAAAGCAACTGTTTACAAGAATCTGAGATTCCTTACTGACAAGGGGTTGATCAGAGAAGTGAATAGTAAAGGAGTTTCCAGATTTGAAGGTAACCTGGTACCACACCACCACATAATCTGTGTTGAATGTGGAGATATCACTGACTATGAATCTGAAGAACTAACAGATTATTCACTAAAAGTAGCAGAAGATATTGAGAATTTTAAAGTGGAAGCCACAGACACCAATTTCTATGGATTCTGTGGAAAATGTCTGGAGGAGTAAATATGGAAGAAGAAATCGTAACAATGCCGCTTATAGGCGATGATGCACCATCATTCAAAGCAGAGACTACAATGGGACCTATCAATTTCCCAAAGGATTACAAAGGTAAATGGGTAGTTCTCTTCAGCCACCCAGCTGACTTTACACCTGTATGTACTACTGAATTCATGACCTTTGCAAGTATGCAGGAAGAATTCAGGGAATTGAACACCGAGCTTATTGGGCTTTCCATTGACAGTATCTATGCACACATTGCATGGCTTCGAACCATCAAAGAGAAGATCCAGTACAAAGGCATGAAGGATGTAGAGATTGATTTTCCTGTTATTGCCGATCTTAAAATGGATGTCGCAAAGAAATTTGGCATGGTGCAACCAAATGCATCTGATACCCAAGCAGTAAGAGCTGTTTTCATCATGGACACAAAGGCAAAGGTCAGAGCTATACTCTACTATCCACTCTCAAACGGCAGAAACATGGATGAAATAAAGAGAATTGTTCTTGCCATGCAAAAATCTGATGCTGAAGAAATTGCAACTCCAGCAAACTGGCAACCTGGAGACGATGTAATCATTCCACCACCAGGATCCTGTGGAACCGCAAAGGAAAGAGTAGAAACAGAAGAAGAAGGGAAGTATTGTCTCGACTGGTTCATGTGCCTGAAAAAACAATCATAAACACACAGTACATGCATGAGCTTTAATCAAATTATAGAAAGAGGAGTTAGTCGCTAAGGAAGAAATGTATCCTCCATGCCAAGTGGTACTGGCCAGGAGGATGCATCATATTCACCTTGACCTTGATCTACTATATTTATTTTCAATGACTGATTTACATCATGTCTTTTTTTACGTATCTGCAGCCTCACTAATACTTAATATATGCATTATTTTTGAAATTTGCATTTGCGATAGGTATATTTAGCAGAATGCATCTAAGGTAAAAACGCTGGTAAATCGTATCAAAATAAATATTTTTTTACGGATATCATATTTTACATATCATAAGGTTTTCAATTATCATTCATTTGAGGGAATACGGAGATAATATGCATCTCATCATAGCAGAGAAACACATTGCAGCAAAAAGGATAGCACATATTCTGGCTCCAAATAAACCAAAACAGGTAAGGGTTAGTGGAGTTGACACCTACGAGATAGGGGCTGATGATGATAAGCAGATATTCATTGGACTTAGTGGACACATTGTTAAGCTTGATTTTCCAAAAGCATACAACAACTGGCAAAAAGTGGAAGCTAGAGAACTTGTGGATGCTGAAATAATAACTGCTTCCACTCAGGTAAAAATTGTGGCAGCACTTAAAAAATTAGGGAAGCAGGCTACAAAAGTAACAATTGCCACTGACTACGACAGGGAAGGAGAACTCATTGGTGTTGAAGCCCTCGATATACTAAAAGAGTTGAATCCAAATATAGAGTTTGAGCGAGTACATTACAGTGCAATTACTCCAAAAGCTATTAATGAAGCATTCTCAGATCCAACCAATATAGATTTTAACCTTGCTGATGCAGGACATTCAAGACAGGTTATCGATCTTGTATGGGGTGCATCACTCACACGTTTTATCTCAACTTCAGCCGGAAGGCTTGGGAAGATGTTCCTTTCCGTAGGAAGAGTACAATCTCCAACCCTTGCACTCATTGTAGAGCGTGAAAAGGAAAGAGACGCATTTGTGCCGGAACCTTACTGGGAACTTTCAGCTATTCTCAAAACAAAAGCTAATGAAGAGTTCCAGGTAGACCACAAAACAAAGAGATTCTGGGACAAGGATGAAATTGATGCAATTCTTGCAAAGATGGGAGATACTGCCATAGTATCCAGCATTAAAACATCAACCAAGACAGATAAAACACCAACTCCATTCAATACAACTGAATTTATTGGTGCAGCCAGTTCAATTGGTTTTACTGCTGCAAATGCAATGAGAATTGCTGAATCACTTTATACCAACGGTTTTATTTCATACCCAAGGACCGATAATACAGTTTATCCTGATAGCATTGATCTTCGAGCCCAGATCGAGATATTCAAGACAGGGACTTTCAAACAATATGCTGAAAAGTTGTTAGCCAAAAAAGAGCTTATACCAACAAAAGGTAAAAAAGAAACAACCGATCACCCACCTATTTTCCCTGCATCACTTGCAAAGAAATCAGAGCTTAACGAACAGGAATGGAAACTCTACGAGCTTGTTGTCAGGCGTTTCTTTGCAACGTTTGCTGACCCTGCAGAATGGGAAACAATACGTGCAAAATTTGACATTAGTGAAGAAGAGTTCAAGGCAAATGGTGCAAGGCTTATTGAGCCAGGATGGAGATGGTATTATCCATACAATGCTCCTGAAGACAGATTGTTACCTAAGCTAGAGGAAGAAGATGTCCTCAACATTATTGAAAAAGAAGTACGTGCAAAAGAAACACAACCTCCTGGAAGATATGGACAGGGAAGACTTATCCGCATTATGGAAGAGCTGGGACTTGGTACAAAGGCTACCAGACATGAGATCATCAGTAAACTATACTCAAGGGCATATGTTTATGGAAACCCATTGCAACCTACAAAGACATCCTATGCTGTTGTAGAAGCACTTGAAAAGTTTGCACCCACGATATCCAGGCCTGAAATGACCAGCAAGCTTGAAGCTGATATGGACAGAATAGCAGAGGGTGAGATACCTGAAGAGGAAGTCCTGAATGAATCAAGAGAAATGCTCGACTCTATGTTTGCAGACCTTGAGAAGAACAGAGAGCATATTACAGAATCATTACGTGCTGGTCTAAGAGAGGATAAGATAATAGGAACTTGTTCAAGCTGCCGATCTAAATTGATGGTAATGAGATCAAAAAGAGGTTCACGATTCATTGGTTGCGACGGATATCCGGATTGTAATTTTGCCTTACCTTTACCTAGAAGTGGACAAATAATAGTTACCGACAAAGTATGTGAAGATCACGGACTTTATCACATACGCATTATAAACTCAGGAAAACGTCCCTGGAACCTTGGATGCCCACAATGTAATTTTGAAGAGTGGAAAAAGACCCAGGAAGAAGAAAAGAAAAACATTGATAAGGTCAAACCAAAACATATTACTGATATTGCCGGCATAGGAAAAGTAACTGCTGAAAAACTTGTTGAAGCTGGAATCAAAACTGTGGATGAATTGATAGAGGTTGATGCATTTGAACTTTCAAAGACCACAAGTATTTCTGTAAAGAAAATCAAAGGTTGGCAGGATACTATTGCTTAGATAGTGATTTTTTGGGGTGTAGTCAATGGATCTGAAATTCAATGGAGCATGCAGGGAAGTAGGACGCTCAGCCGTCCTGATCGATGAGAAGATCATGATGGATTACGGCATGAAACCTGGAGAGGTTTTTGAGTATCCTGTAAATGGTGCGAGACCTGAAGTTGTACTTGTATCCCATGCCCATCTGGATCACTCCGGCGCAGTTCCAAGCCTCATGGACCTTGAGCCTGATATATTCATGACAGCGCCAACTTTCGATCTTGTATCAATGCTTGCAAAAGACACACTCAAGATCGCGAAGATAAAAGGTGAGGCAGCTGCCTACGACAGCACGGACCTTACAAGGTTCATGGAAAATACAAAACTTATAGATACCGGGGTTAAATTCAAAACCCATGGTTATAACGTTGAGTTCTTTGATGCAGGACACATACCAGGTGCCTCCGGTATTCATGTTGAAGGGAAAGATGGAAAGAGCTTATTCTATACAGGTGACATCAATACCATTGACACCCGATTGGTATCTGGTGCTAGCAAATTTCCTAAAGCTGATACGCTTATTATTGAAAGCACTTATTTCAACGAGGACCATCTTCCCCGGAAAGAAATGGAATCAGCGTTTATCGATTCTTTAGAAGATACACTCAACATTGGTGGCAACGTCATTATCCCTGCATTTGCAATTGGAAGAACGCAGGAAATGCTTATGCTTCTGGATGCACATGGCATCAGCGCACATGTCGATGGGATGGGAGTTGCTGCATACAAAATAATGGATAAGCATCCAAATTATCTTCGAAACCCAACACACCTGAAAAAAGCTTTTGATAATGCAAGAATGGTAAATGGAAGAAAGCGTGATAAAATAAGACTCGAATCTTCAGTAATAATAACAACAGCAGGAATGCTTAACGGCGGACCTGTAATGTATTACCTTAAAAAGCTCTACAAAGATGCAAAATCAAAAATAATGATTACCGGATATCAGGTTGAGGGAACAAATGGAAGAATGGCTCTTGATACAGGCGTTATTGAGAATGATGGAATGCTACAGCACCTTAACATAAAAGTCGAACAATATGATTTTTCAGCCCATTGTGGTGACAGAGAACTGAAATCCATTGTAAAAGAGTTCTGTGACAATGGAACAGAGAACGTGTTTACCATGCACGGAGAGGACTCGGAAAGCTTTGCACAATGGATCAGTGATGAGATCGGTGTTAATGCACATGCACCAAAGCTTGGAGAAAGAATAACTGTTTGATAATTATTTAGAAATAGCCATAAATAGAATCTGATTAAATACTTCCATTCAGTTTTTTCGTATGAGATAATGCTTCTTTCATATTCTCGATAGCATCATTATGTTCAGGATCTATATTCAGAACACGTGAAAAACAGTTTATAGCTTCATTATAACGCCCAAGTTTAAAATAGGACATTCCTTTTTTGTTCCATAAGATCGCAAATTTATTATCGAGTTCAATATCTTTATGAGCCTTGCTGTAACATGCTATTGCTTCATTGTGATTACCCATAAGCTCAAGTAGATCGCCTTTGTTGATCCATGCATTATCATTATCAGGATCTTTGGTAAGTATATTATCATAGTAACCAATCGCCTCTGCATCTCTGCCCACAATATGAAGCACGGTACCTAAATTGTGAAGAACATCCTGATCATTGGCATTCAGGCTCAATGATCTCTCAAAACAAAATATGGATTCCTGATACATACCTAAAAAAGTATAAGCTATCCCTTTGTTGTTCCAAACAAGTGCAATAGCATCATCATTCCAAAGCTCGGAGTCCATGGATTCAGATTCCAATATTAGTGTAAAGTACTCTAATTTATCTTCCGGATCCTCAGCATCAAATGCCATTTTAAACCAGTATTCAGGAGTTCCGTTTTCCACCTCGCCTACTACCTCCGAGACTTAGACAAGAAATATCAACAAGTTATAGGGAAATCAAATTTTAGCATAATCTATTAAACTTCATGTAATGCTGTTAACCTCTTATTAACTTATCGAGAGTTTACAAGCCATACAAAGTATATCATTAAGAATTTTTTCTTAATTGGTTTATATGAATGATCTTGTCTGCTTCATCACCCACCAAACACATTCCTTTTTTGTCCATAGCCCATACTCTATAATTTTTATCTAAGCCACCAGGAATTGGTTCTGTAGGAAAGTTCTCAGGATCGATACCACATGAATCGAAGCCCGGGTATGTATCAGGATTCAATTCCATTATGGAAATGCTTTTCTTTAGCAATGACAGAAGAACTTCAATATTCTCATGATCCCATTTATCCACACGATCACATATTATTGGGAGAAGTGATCTAGCAACCCCGGGATTTCTGAGTATTTTGTTTGAAAGACAAATAGATGCATTGCAATAACGAATGTCATCATTTGGTCCACGGAAGCAATATATCCCCTCATCGACCATTTTTATAAGATCCAGAGGCGGCTCCGAATTAGAAATCGCATCTTTTACAGTTCTTATATCAAAATCATATTCCTCTGCAATTGATTCAATTGCTCCGTCTATCACAATATTTTGATCCACCCTAATCCCTCCTAATACTAGTAACATAATTGTTACAATTATTATACTTGCTGCAAATGATACGATAATTTAAGTTATTGAACATCTCTAGAATTATTAAGCATATCCATATCTTCCGGGTAATTGATATTGGTGAAATACCTCGATTCACCACTTTCACTTTTATTCTCATTCTTATCTAGATAAACAACATCATTAAGTTTTAAGACAGGCGCCAATACAAATCTATCTCCGGCATCAATGCATTCTTTTATCAACGGAAGCAGGAATCTGCGGTGATAAACAGAGTGTAGAGGTTCTTTTTTTCCATTTGGACCAATCGGGATCACTGCATCATGACCCTCTGCCATTTCAAACAAACTGTTAATAAAATCAGTATTAAGAAATGGCATATCACAAGCAACAACAAAAACATATTCACCCTTGGCTTCCCTGAAACCTTCGAGTATGCCTGCAAGTGGACCAGCATTTCTTATACTATCAAACACTACTTTTCGACCCTTGATATAAGATGATAAATGCTGGATTTGAGATTCATCCCTTAGAGATATGATCACTTCATCCGATACATCATCGAGAACTCGCAGGCTATTTTCAATGAGGACACCATCACCAAATGGAAGCAAAGCTTTCTCTTTTCCATTTAGCCTTGTACCAAGACCACCTGCCAGTAATAACGTTGACCTTGTCATAGAATACATCCCGCTGGAATTAGATGTCTTCTTGATGCATATCATACCAGTCCTCTTCTGCGTTCACTTCTATATTCATCAAGGATATTCTTGAATTGATCATGTTCTTTTTCTTTGAGGCGTTTTTCATTTTCAGTATTCCATTTTGCTATTTCCTCATCCAGTCGTTCAGGTGAAACAATAGCAAAATCTCCTTGCCTCTGGATCTCTAAGAATCTGAGAACCGGAATTTTGGCATCGTTAAATGATTCCAGAGCAGCATGGGGCATTTCATCACGAATGATTACAGCTCTTGTGCCAAAATCTACAAGCATGGAAGCTGTAATTGGACCACCACCACTGGAATCCTCGAGATAGATCACATCACCTTTTTTAATTCCATATATATCATTCGTATGCTGGATAGCACTTCTTGCAAATGAGGAAATTATCTTCACAGGCAGGCCTTCGCCTTTCAATTCCTTCTTATGGATCTGTTTAAGACGTTTATTTTGTGAGCGTTGTTTCTGAAGGGATTTTCTGGACCTTCGAAGCTCCTTGCGCAATCTTTCAATTTCCTTATCCCTTATATGTATCTCTTTGTCCTTTTTAATGTCTCCAAAAACAGATGACTTTATTTTCTTTATTTTAGCTTCGAGTTTTCCTATGCTATCATCTTTTTTCCGGGATTCGGATTTTAGTTCAGAAACATATTCCTGAAGTTTTTTTATCTGGGAATTTTTGAACTGCAATTCATTTCTGAGTTTGTTTAGCTGCCCACCAAAGTCCACATCATCCCCAGTATTCACTTCTTTCTTAACAGTTTTCTTGATATGTTTTTTCATGTGTGAAGCTGAGGATACCTTGCCTATGGCCTCATCGATGGAATCACCATTGATAACATAAAACTTTATTTTATCAATGTCAAGATATTTTGGAGCCTTTTTCTCCACTCTTGTGAATATGTTGCCATAATATCGATAAGTTGTCAGCGCAGCTGCCAGTGAATCACGCTCATGGTCATTGGAATAACCAAACCGACGTGCCAGCGCGATCTTATCCTCCGACCTTATCTCCCCACCCGGAGTACCTATTACAGCATTAAAGCTTCGGCGTATCTTTTCAACGGCAGCAGGTGTGGGATGAACATCAGTTGCCACAACAGCCGGTTTACCATATTCTGCGATGAGCCGTACAACTTCATCATGAGATATTCCCCGAGAACTTTTTGATAATAACAGATCCCCATCAAGTGAAAGAATTGCAATTCCCACTGTAGTACCGGGGTCAATACCCACAATTGTGTACCTACGACCTGTTTTCTTCAAGGGTATGTATTTTATTTTATCTCTTTGAACACTCTTCACAGTAACCTGCACATCAGCATTTGCAGATGGCTTTATGGGAACAAGACCTCTTCTGGCATAAACGGTGTATTCAGCCCGAACATAACCACCAAAACCTTCAGTGACTTTACTATCAAAACTAAAACCAGTTTCCTTTGAAAAATCACGCAGTAAATGTTCTATTTCTCTGCTTTTTTCCCTGACAGCACCATGTACTTTTCTACGATAGCGATTCTGACTCCAGCCACCCCTTCCAAGAGAACGTGCCCTACTTGCCTTTATGCGTGTAACATCCTCAAAGAGCGAGACCTCACAACCAACTCCAAAGCTTGCAAGTATGGCACATGCTTCGGCCTCTTCATTTGGATCTAAAGGATCCATGCTCAGGCCATGTTCCTGTGCAAGACGAAGAAGCGGCCTCTGACGGACACCTCCGGTGACCTGCACCAGTTTAGTATCAGCAGGAAGTTTTTCAAGAAATTGAATTAGCTCTTTTTTGTTTGCAGCGAGTTCAAAGATATTGTCCACAGCAATGTATACAGGGTGTTCCCTTTTCACCATTCTCAGTATCTTATGCCTTCGAAGCATACTGTGATGCGTTATTTGACCATCACGTAAAATAGAAAGAGCATATTTTGGCAGCTCGCGGGCTCTGGAAGAACCCTTTGCAATGTCAATGCCAAATATTACTCCGTTTTCCATATAATAAATTATAGCGACAATAGAATATATCTATGACTCTTCACTGCTTTTGACATACTCGGCAAGCTCTCTTAGATCTTTTTTGATGTTGTATTTGCGCTTAAAGTACTTGAGCAGGTTCGAAATATCCCTTTCAAGTAATTCATCAGCATGCGGATGCGTAGTCTCAACATATTGTGGCCAGTCAATGAATTGCACTCCACCCTCAAAAACAAAGATGTTGTACTCACTCAGATCGCAATGTATTATGCCTTTACTGTAAGTGAGCTTTATCAGACGCATTATCTCGTCAAAGAACCATTGGGGATCTTCTAGCTTTGTTTTGTAGAGAATACTGCCTTTGGCAAGCTCCATAACCAGAGCATGACGGTTATTGTCAATAACTCTTGGCATTGGAACATCATCACAGAGTTTTTTCATGATATCGGCTTCTCTTTTTGCAGCAAGCCTTGCAGCATATATCCATGAGAAATGTTCCCTGTCCGCAAGGTGGGAGCGCAGCCTTTTTACCTGTTTGAAACTGGTCCTTCCCTCCCTGTGGAATTTCAGAATTACACCCTGTTGTTCACCAATTGAAAGTTCGGGATCTTTTACCGCCTCAAGAACAACAGATTCCTTGCCAACACCGATCTCATCACCGATGCCACTAATGGTTCCCCTTTTCACAAAAGTATTCAGCGCAAGAGCATCGTAAGCATCAAAGTAGATCTGATATCCATCATATGGAACATGGGTCGCAAGAACCATATTCTGCTTAACAAGCTCTCTTATTTTGTACTCAAGCGTTGAATATGGAAGTTTGGTAAACTTTGCCACCTCTTCAATAGGGACCCACTCATGGTGCTTCATCCCTATTTCAATGCCTGTGATTATACGCAATTCCTTTTTGTCAAGTTCCTTGAATCTCTTTATGACGTCATCTATCATTTGTTCACTAACTGATGCAATGCTTTAGATGCTTTGTGGTAAAAGAGAAGAAAAAGAAAAGGAACTGAAAGGAATTCGCAAAGAATTTGAAATTTACAAGAACCTACCCCAGGCTTCTCCTTCCACCCGGCGTATTACTTCTTTTAAAGGAATGCCTACTTTATCAGCAACTTTACGGCAATCTTCATATTCTGCAGAAATATGCAGGATTTCACCGCTTTGATCCTGTGCGATCTTAACGGCAATATCAAAGACCTCATCTGAGAACATAATATTCACAGAATCCATGCGTCTGTCTGCAACAAAGCGATGCCTTGTTGGAATGATACGGATGCCAAGTGTTCCTGTTTCCTTCATGATCACGCGGGCAATTTTTGCACTATGCTCAGGTTTTGTTATCACTTTGATAATGTGACCAGTACGTCCTTTTTTCATAGTAACGGGTATTATTACAACATCCCGGGCACCGATGGAAAGGAGTTTATCAAAGAGATTTCCCAAAACCTCGCCTGTAACATCATCCACGTTGGTTTCAAGAACCTCTATTATATCTTTTGACAATACATCATTGGTTTCCATCAAAGTACTACGAAGAACATTGGGATTCTCCAGGTCCGCATTTCCAGCACCGTAGCCAATGGAAAGCACCTGTCCTTTTGGAATTGATTCTATGGGTTCTGCAAAGTAAGCCAGAATTGCAGCACCTGTTGGTGTCAGCATTTCCCGATTGCCTGAGCCATATAATGATAAAATGCTCTCTTTCATGATCTCAAGGGTTGCAGGTGCCGGTACAGGCATCATACCATGGGCAGCCTTGACCATACCACCACCAACATTGACAGGAGTGCAGAATATGGAATCTGCACCAATATCATGTATAGCTGCACATGAGCCTATCACATCAGCAAGAGCATCCTTCTGCCCTACTTCATGAAAGTGCAACTCATCCAGGGGCTTACCATGTACCTTTGATTCTGCATCTGCCATTATGGAGAAAACTCCAAGGGCACTTTTTTCGACTTGAGCTGAGAGACCTGCAGCTTTTATGATCTCAACTATTTCAAAGTAGGTTCTTGAATGTGATTCGCATTCTACACCAATATGAACATCAACTGCTTCAATACCAGATTTATTGGCAGAGCCCACATACATTTTCACATCAGCAGCAGATTCTACTACATCTGATATTTTTTGTCTGTCTGCACCAAGGCCTATTAAGGTCCCGAGCATCATATCCCCGGATGCACCAGAAAATGCTTCAAATACAAGTGATCTCATTATTACTGCCGCCAATTTGTTACTATTATAAAATAATCAAATGTTCAAAATTAAAAATATATATATGGTTTGATATTTATAATTTGAAATTACAAACTACTTCTTATTCCTGGCATCTGCAACAGTATTTGCGATACGTGCAGCAAATGATCCTGCTACAAATCCGGCATCTATATTCACAACAGAGATCACAGAACATGATTGTAGCATGGAAAGCAGTGAAGCCTCACCCTTTCCACCTGCACCATAGCCTGTGGATACAGGAAGTCCGATCACAGGAATATCAACAAGACCAGATACAACCGTCGGTAAAGTGCCTTCCCTGCCTGCTGCAACGATAATTGAATCAGGTTTCTTTTCCTGGAGCTTGTTCATCTCACCGACAAGACGATGGAAGCCTGCGACACCGACGTCATAAATAGCAATTGTCTCACAGCCCATTTCATGGGCAACCATACGAGCCTCTTCTGCAACATCAATATCAGCAGTGCCAGCTGTAATTATGGCAACTACTCCACCGGTAAGAGATATGGGAGTACCATCATGAACAACAGCAGAACTGCGATGGAGACTCCATTCTATGAACTCCGATTTGAAATGTGCCTCCAATGAACTAATATGGTCATCATTCAAACGGGTGATCAATACTCTGCCACTGGCATCTATCTGTGCCTTTGCTATTTTTACAACGTCAGCAGGATCCTTACCTTCTGCAAGTATAGCTTCCATGATACCAGTACGATGTTTCCTGAAAATATCGATCTTGGCAATATCTGATACGGGAACGTATCCCATAGAACGAATCTGCGCTTCAGCAGCATGAAAATCAATTTCTTCATCTCTGACCTTATTCAATATGCTCTTAAGTTCCATGATTTACCCATCCCTATTTAGACCAAGATATTATTTAACCTGAGTGGAAGACGTTTCTAAATATGGTTTAATAATTGGCCTATATGTAATAGCTTTAATTACATACATAGTAATTCTTCAATTGAAAAGTTGATAATGGGCACAATATTATCTTTTTCTGATTCCTCATGCTTGAGTTCAATATCCTTGAATTTTTTAACAGCGCAGCGCTCAACCATCTCTTTAACTTCATACAGAGAAGTATTCAAACCCATGTCCCGAAGATGCTTTGCAAGTGCTTTTATTTCTTCATATTCAGCTCGTACAGAAAGAATTTCTCCGGACCTGTTACGAACGATCTTAAAATTTATCGAACCGTGCCATAATGCATCATTGTTTCCTCTTTCAAAAGTAACTTCCAGTTTTTTGATTTCATGTTCAAATTCATAATGTTCATTCTCAATTATGCGAACACCAAGAGTTCCAGTTTCCACAACCAGAAACTCTGCGAGATCTTCAACTTGATCTTTTGTACAATCAATGAAAAAGATATACTCATTGCGGCCTTTTTTCGTAATAGATGGTATCACATGAACATTGCGAGCACCTTTTTTCATGAGCTCCTCAATAACATAGGGAACATGATCGCAATTTATGTTATCAACATTGGTCATAAGCAGCATAACAAAACCTCCAAATAGAAAATGGGTTTAAAACCCACATTCTATACTTTCAATTCATTGCATCCATAATCCGCACTGCAAGTTTTGATACAGCTTTTGCTTTTGCTCTTGCACCTGGAATTGCAGCACTGCAATATTTCCCGCCAACTTCACATTTCTTTGCAGATTCTTCAGGATCCTCCACACCCATAGCAGCAGCAACAGCAGCAGGTACAGTCATATTTATAATAGAATGACCTGAAAGCTGAAGTTCAGATACAGGAATTGAAGCAAACGGTACGACTCCAAGTATTTCAGTATCTTCATTAAAGACGGCATTGGGAATCACTGTTTGTGCTAATCCTTTAAGTTCGTACAATTTTCCATCCAGGGTAACATCCACATCGGCATCCGTATCAAAGCCATAGTAAGAATTTGTGAACGGATGGTTCCTTCTCGCACCTCCCACCATTTTCTTGATCTTTACACTAACTTCATGTCCTGTCATAGCACCAAGCATTGCAGAAGAATTTGCTTCAACTGTTTCTTTCCTTTCAAGATCGAATTCTTTAACAATGTCATCCACTGATTTTCCAGCTTTGAGTGCTTCAAATGATCTTTCTGCCCTTTTATAGATTGCAGCAGACCTTACAGGCTCAGTAGCATCGATTACTAGTTTTGTGATAGGACCACGCCTTACTTGCTCTACTTTTCTGCAAATAGTATTGGCACCAACTGCTGCCATGGTTGGATCAAGCCACTGGTTCTTTTTGATCTCAGCGATCATTTCAGCAGATTGTTCTTGATCATTTTTCGTATGAATTAAGCATCTAAGAGCAATTATAGCATCAGCAGACATATGCCCAAGCGGAGGCATTATAGGACCACCTGAAAAACCTGCACCTATCTCAACTGATTCCTGGAATGAACAAAGCATCTCGCCAAAAGACATCATACCCACTACAGTGGGAGCTCCTATATCCTTAATGATTACTCCAAGATCACCGATCAAATGAGCAGAGTCATACTCCTCATTTGTTCCCCGCATGTGTAGTTTTTCAGGGATACCAGCAACTTCACATGCAGCTTTTCCTGCTAAAGAAGCACTGTTCACATCAAAGAAACCACCGTGTTCTTCACCTACAAAAGAATCAGGGTGAACTATTTCAAGAGTGGCTGCAACGCCCATTATAGCACTAATAACCGGACTCGGAGAAACTCCAGCTCCACTGTAAGCATCCATCATTGCTTGGGTAGCTATTTTTGCACCGTTTGTAGCAACTTCCACAAATCCAATATCTTCACCTAAAGTATTATGGCCATAAAGGGGCCCTCCTGCAACACCAAGAGGAAGCTGCTTCCCCTGGACTTTTGTAAGCTTAGCATCTTTTAATGCCTCATAAAGAGCCTGCACAGCAGCAAAACCAGATACTTTATTATTGGATTTTGGAGTTGGAACTGCAAGAACACCTGAGCGAGGAACACCAGCTATCATTCTGGCAAGTGCCCCTAATTTCCTGTTACCTGCAGGAACACCAGCTTGTGCGTTTGTACCTGCAAAGTAACATATTGTTGCTGCAAACAATGCAGCATTAACAGAATCTGCACCCCCTTCTTTTGCAGCATCTATTCCTTTTCTCAGGACATCATCTACTTGAATACTACCTGCATCCTCATCAGTGAGCATCATATTGACCCCACGGAAAACTTCTGTTGCAATCGCATTTGCAGCACACATTGCTGCAATATTAGTCATGCCATGTCCTTTGGTTAAAGCCTCTATCCTGTCATTGGTTATATTTTCAATATTTGAAATAACAGCCATTGCTCCGGCGTATACTTCTTTTTCCATATATGTCACTCCATTATGAGCTTATTAGCTTGTTAGTGCGGCCTAAAGCAGGCAAAATAAAATATTCACTAACTTCACTTTTTCGAACGAGCACATAAGCCAAGTTAAATTGACTTAAGAATGCTTAAATTAATGTTTAGACATACCTAATATAAACTTATTTATTTACACATGATTGGAGAATATTTTAAAAGTATCACTGAAAGAAACTTACACAAATAAAAAAAAGAGATGAATACAAATACAATATAGTCTGAATATTTACTATATAGTCTCAATATTAGTAGATCAATAGAAAACTATAAGAGAAATAAAATGTTGTTCAGATTATGAAAACGTTACTTGAAAAATTGAACAATGCGCCAATTGTACTAATAATGATAGTAGGTCTTGCATTGAGTGTATTCTTATTCTATAGCATGATGAAAGCAGCAGAGAATGGAAATGTTCTCATGGTCATCCTGCTCGCTATAGCCATATCCATTGTTTCCATCCTCATATCAAAAGTGATCAAGACATACTACATGAAATCCCTTTTTTAAACGATCACTTTGATTTTTTTCGTGCCTCTTCTACTTCATCGACAACCCCGGGATATTCCCTGAACATTGAAAGAATATCAAGAGCTGCAAGAATATCAACGACACCAATTGCACCAATTACATTTCCATCCAGGGTCCTTATAGGAGTGACTATTACGGATTTTCCTTTGTATACACCTTCGGATGGTACACCTTTTACGATCTGGTTGGTCTTAATAGCCTCTTCCAAGAAAGGACCAGTATAGTCACGGTTAAGTACTTCACCCGCTTCCAGGCGAAGACCGTTACTGTTTAGACTGCGAATCGTTATTGGAAGCCCAATCAGTGTGTGGACCATATGAGCTATCGGTTCAAGATCAGATGGACTGGAATCTGCACAGATATTGAGGCAAAGTGAACCCTCACATTGTCTATCACATTTATTCAAGCATGCCATTTTAAATCACCCCGTATTGTAATTACAATTATACTTTTTCTAACATATCATTTTTCCAGGCCCGTGATATATTCATAGGCCGAAACCGCTGCAATTGCACCATCTGCCACAGCAGTTACAACCTGCCACAGAACAGTATCGCGACAATCTCCTGCAACAAATATACCTTTGGAAGATGTTTCCATTTTCTCATTGGATATAATGAATCCATATTTATCCTTATCAACATCGACCATCCGTGTGTTCGGTACTATGCCAATGTAAATGAACACACCACTGGTCTTCAGATCTGTAGTTTCGCCGGTCTTTACATTCTTAAGGACCACCTGTTCCACTTCATCCGTACCAATCACTTTTTCAAGTACAGTATCCCAAATGAAATCAACATTCTCTTTTGCGAAAATCCTTTCCTGGAGTATCTTTGATGAGCGTAATTCATCCCTTCTGTGAACAACATGTACTTTGCTGGCAATGTTCGAAAGGATCAGGGCATCAGTAATAGCAGATTCTCCTCCACCAATTACAACAACCTCCTCACCTGAGAAAAACGGACCATCGCAAGTAGCACAGTAAGAAACCCCTTTTGCGATCAGTTCTTCTTCACCGGGAACTCCAAGATGTTTAGGGTCGGCACCAGTGGCAATAATGACAGCCTTTGCCTCAAGATCACCATCATGAGTGAACACTGTCTTTGTGTTACCATTATCTTCTACTGTCTTTACCTCGCTTATCTTAGTTTCAACTCCGATATTTGCTGCGTGCTCATTGAAACGATCCATGAGTTCCAAGCCAGCTATTGTAGGGAATCCTGGATAATTCTCAACCACATCTGTAGTTGCTATCTGACCGGGTATTACACTTTTTTCAAGTACAAGGGTTTTGAGACCATATCTTACAGCATATATTGCTGCTGTAAGTCCTGCAGGCCCACCACCTACAATAATTATATCATGCATGTTAAACTACCTTTAGGCCACAACCTTACTTGCCTGTTCTTCATCAGGTACGCCCACAAAAGCGATCTTATCATCGATTATAGTAGTGGGTATCGAGCGTATTTTGAACTTTTCTGCAAGTTCTTTCCCCTCTGGAGTGTCAAAATCGACTTCTGAATATTCAAAATCAAATTCTTCTTTTAGCTTTTGCCAGGTCTTTCTTGCGGTTGGACAAAAATGACACCATTTAGCATGAACCAGAGTAACTTTTACCAAAATATTACACACTCCTCATATTAGATTTTATCTGTAATAATATATTAGCTTGTGCACTATATCAAATTAATGTTTACACCGAATATCGATCAAGTTAAGTAATCATGTAGAATATGTTTTATGTGTGCAGAATATATTTTATATATGTATATAAATATACAATATGTATTAGGATCAAAATTAACATAATAATATCAAGGAAGGTCTAAAATGGCACGTTATTCATTAAGTGAATTCATAAAGAGCACCGGACAACGAGATCTTGGAGAGGGAAAATTCGAACTGGAACGCGACAGAATGCTAGAGCTAAACCTTAATGGGATGGCGTGGATCAAGCGTGGGGCAATGGTAGCATACCTTGGAAATGTTAAGTTCACCCGGGAAGGTGTACTCGAGCATGGACTTGGAAAAATGATGAAGAAGGCAATAACAGGAGAAGGAGTTAGCCTGACAAAAGCTGAAGGTTCAGGAAAGGTTTACCTTGCAGACAGTGGAAAGAAAATATCCATTATAAATCTTGAGAACCAATCCATTTTTGTCAACGGAAATGACCTTCTGGCTTTTGAAGAAAATATCAACTGGGATATTAAAATGATGAGAAAAGTTGCCGGCATGGTGGCCGGAGGAATTTTCAATGTCAAGCTTCAAGGAACTGGAATGGTTGCAATTACCACGCACTATGACCCGCTTACCCTTAAAGTCACAAATGATCAAACAGTCTACACCGACCCTAACGCAACTGTTGCATGGTCCGGTAATCTCAAGCCCGATATCAAAACAGACATTTCCCTGAAGACATTTGTAGGCAGATCAAGTGGAGAAAGTATTCAGATGGCTTTCAAAGGCGATGGTTTTGTGGTGATACAGCCTTATGAGGAAATACCTTATGCACCACCTACAACATAATACCATTGAGAATGCTTTTACAGCATTCTTTTTAACGCTTAGCTTTTTGAATTAGGATTTTTAGCAATTGTTCCTTAACCTTTAGTAATACAATCGTAACGTACATTGGCCCTGGTCAGTTCAGGAACGTCACCCCAAAAGCCCATGTATTCACCCTGCACGACCATAGCACCTTTTATTCCGGGAACATCCTTTACGACATCAAAAGATTCCTGAACAGCATCTTTTCCAAGACCTGTAATATTTCCAAGAGCTGTGGCTGCAGAGTCTGCAAGTGAAACATTGTCAGAGAAAACAATGGAAGCATCAGCCATTCCAAAGCTTATTGAGGGACCCACGGTTCCAGAAGAAGTACAGACACCAGTAATACTTTCACGCGCTTCCATGACAAAGCCCATATCTTTAATGGGAGATTCTCCTGCATATATCCCCATTGTAACAGGACGATCATTGATAATAGCAATGTCACCACCGTTATCAACAATTGCAAAACTGGCACCTGCTTCGACCATAGCTTCCACAGCAAAAGCTGAGATAGTGCCTGCGACTGCACTCATCGGACCGATATCCAGTGCATTTCCAGCTTTTACCATACGTTCCACAACTTCAGGAGCTTCATGGGACATGTGATATGATTCAAGCGTGTTTTGGAAAAAAGGGTCACCGGAAATGTAGCGTTCCAGCTCATTTCTCTGGAACGCTATCGAATCTTTGGCGATATCAATATACCTTTGCTCGTCCGCCAGGATCGTGACGATCGTTTCTTTCAGACGATATTGTTCTTTCATGTAAATACGACATCAGGATATTATGCAGGGTCTGCATCTTTCAATGAAAGTGCATTGTGTGGACACATACCTATGCAGCTGCCGCATTGAATACATTTTGACTGGTCAACAAGCAAACTGTAATCATCATCCAGTGAAAATACCAGAGTAGGGCACACAGACATACATGCGCCGCATTCCACACATTCATCTTCATCCCAATTAATTGGTGTATCAAGGCTTCTTACCTTCGCACCCCTGGAGCTTAAAGCAGCATTCATTTTTTCAAAATCATCTGCTGCGACATCTGCAACCACCTCACAGTAAGAGCTTTCAAAGTGTGCCTGTGAAATATTCAAAAGAACCCCTGTTTCAAGTATGGCTTCTGCAAGAATGGGTTTTGTAACTATTTCACTTGAAATATTGACCTTTATCATCATATTATGTCCTCCTTGCTATCAATTTGCTGATATCATCACTCGTCACAATACCTATTACGTTCTTGTTATTGTTGAGAACAGGCATTGCTGAAACACCGTTTTGCTCTATTCTACGAGCAACCACAGAAACCTTTTCATCTGCTTTTGCAGTTGTTACTTTTCTTGTCATTACATCTTCCACAAGGTCAAATTTGTCCTCAGCTACTGCTTTTGATATATCCCATGAGGTTACAATGCCAACAAGTGAATTTTCTGTGTTTACAACCGGAAGATGGTCAAATGATGATTCCATTATTGTTTTTGCTGCTTTGAAAACACTTGCATCCTGATATATAGTGACCACATTTGCAGACATGATCTCAGATACGAAATTAACTCCTTCAGTCTGTTTCATTGGTCTTGCTGAAACTCCAGTTTGTAGATTCTCCACAGGTGAACTTACAAAGAACTCACCTCGTGAGATCCAATCTTTAAGTTCATTGGCTATTATTCTTGACTTCTTGAAACTTGAAAGCGAAGAGGTCTTAACATCCTTGCCATCTATTTCAACGGAGCCTGAACGTAATTCCTCGTATGTCACCTGACGCAATGAAGGCCTATCCCTGCTTGGTACACCATAGTCCAGTATGCTTACACTGACATCAGCATCTGTTACAGCTGTAGATGCAGCTATTTCTTCATTTAAAATTGGTATTGGTACACCCATTCCAATGTATATTGAACTTCCATAGCCATCAAAGTTAGCTGCCCTTATGTAATCTGAGCTCATTTCCTTGAGGTCGCCTTGTACAGACAAAGTACCAAAACCACCTGCAGATGAATGCTGTGTGCCTGAACCTGTGATATATCCCTGTGCACCGCCTATGAATATTCTGGTGCCGTTACCTATTGTAAGATAATTTGGGTCATTGGAGAGAGGGGAAAGAACACCAGCTCCGGAGTAAGTAATATTACCACAGTTAGGCAAAAGTACACCCATGTAAGTGCGAATGGTTTGCAGAGTTCCATTTACAGCAGCATTATACCTCTGGTATCCATTACGTGGGTTTTGCATGATAGCCTGATTGAAATCATCAAGGCTCAGAGATGTGTCAAGCACTTTCCGTGGATAGCAATCTGTACCATATGCTGTTGCATGTATATCTATGGATTTACCACGAATGAGGTCTTCAATGACATGAGCTCCTCCGTATTCCATACCCTGTGATTCCGACAACTGGGTCACCCCAAGGAAAGCATCAACTGCAGCTACACCTGTATATGCTTCCACATCATTGAACCATACTTTTTGCATCTTGATAGGAGGTTCAGAATGACCAAAGTTAAACCAGGCACCTGATGAGCACATTGCTCCAAAGGTTCCGGTTGTCACAACGTCGACTTCCTTGGCTGCACCTTCCACACCAAGTTCACCCACTATGTCAACCATTTCCTCGGCAGTGACTACATTGACACTTCCATCTCTTATTTTGCTATTAATCTCATGAATTGATTTTTCGACCATTGGAATCACTCTTTGTATAATAGTAATATTTGGCTGGTGTATATATTACTTATGGTTATTTCATTTGTGAAAAGATATTCCTATTAATAATTGATTTTACGATTTGAAGACTATAAAAACATGGAAGCCTAATATTTAAGCATGTCAGTATAAAATTTATTGAACTACTGCTTAAGTACAGTGAACCAAAAAGTACTACCAACGCCTTGAGAGTTGTCAGTAACACCGATACTGCCACCGTGGAATTCAATTATCTTTTTTGCAATGGCAAGTCCAAGACCCCTACCATGCATGTTTTTTGGATTTACACGTTTAAGTCTTCCAAATATCAAGTCCTTATCCTCATCAGATATACCAGGACCCGAATCAGTAAATGTTAATTTCCACATATCACCAAGATCAAGAATATCTACATCTATTGTACTACCATTTGGACTGTACTTTATAGAATTAGACAATACATTGAAGAACACCTCTTCAATAATAGGATTTAATTCTGCAACAAATACATCATTTGACCTTATATCAACATATATTTCCTTATCAGCAATATTTGGCGCTAATCTTTCAAGAGAACTATCCAAGAACTCCAATATATCCAGTTTTTGTAATTGAAGTTCATCTTCATTCTCAAGTTTTGAAAAAATAGATGCTGAATTAATGGAACTTAATAACTTTGTAGCACCCATTCGAGCCATACGGATCACTTTAGATTTATCCTCATTATCTTCAAGATTTGCAAGGTATTCCAAAAAACCAGACACAATAGATGCAGAGTCAACAAGATCATGACTGATTGTATCAGCAAAGAGTTTTTTCATTTCATTGGAACTCTTCAGCTGTTCAGTTTCCTCTTTTAGAGAATTCGCCATAGCTTTTCTTTCAGTAATATCAGTCGAAACTCCCTGGATATGCAGAGGCATCCCATCGTCATCAAAAAACACTTTGACCCACAGATCAATAGGAATAAGTTTCCCATCTTTGTGTATAACATAGGTATCAATGACAAAAGTGTCAGGATTACCACCTGAAGTGAAAACATCATTTATCTTGATCTGAATTTTACTCCACTCATCGCGAGGAAAAAAGGAAGCAGCTTTAGAGCCTGTTAATTCATCTGGACTGTATCCGATCAATGATTTAACGGCAGAATTAAGATACACAAATTCCATATCCAGATTCATCAGCCATACGCAATCCATTATGTTGTCAGCCAATTGACGATAAAGTTCTTCACTTTCTTTCTGTTTTTTTTGTGATTGCCTAAGAGCAGTGATATCATATCCCGAACCAATAATACCGACCACTTCACCATTTTTATCACTCAAAATAGAATTACTCCAGGAAACCAATAACTCACTTTGATCTTTGGTCAAAACATTATTTTCAAAATATGAACAGGAGGAAGATATTTTTCCATGAGATAATTGCGTGAAAATTCCTTCAACATCATGACGATTTGATAACGGAATAAATTCACTGATCCATTTCTGCCCGGTAATGTCATCTTTACCATAACCCAGCATTTCTTTTCCTTTCTGATTGATCAGGATAATTTCCTGGTCTTTATTCAACACCACGAATATGATATTTGCAGCATCCAAATATTCCTGTGCAAGATGCGTATTTCCATGAGCCAGGTAGCTATTATCAGCTATTAACACAGAGTCAACATTTGCTTTTTCCAAACATGTGGACATAGTATCCTCAATGCAAAAATAATGTAGCATATTATAAAACATTCATAAATAAATATATGTTGGTAAACACGCGCGAACATATAGAAAAAATAAAAGTGGTTTTTATGAAATAATCAACTTATGCAAACTTATTGAAAATAGAATAGAGAAAATAACTGTGATCATTCAATTATTATTGTGCGTGCCTTTCCAAATTCCATTTTTTCCATAATGACCTCAAGAACACCGTTTTTGTAAGTTGCTCGCGCAACATCAGGATTCACAGTATCAGGAAGATCAACAAATTCAGAATAAGGATCATCAGAAGCCAAAATATGAATCTCAAGAGAGCTTACCGTGAGATGTAGTTCTATGTCGTCTTTTTCAATACCAGGGAATTCAGCCATCACATGGATATGATTATCGATCTCAAATATATCAATAAGAGGATTTGGATCCTTTATTTGAATACGCTGACTTTCAAATTCATCGGAGTCATCATTGTCATCAAAAGAAGCATCATTCATATTATCTGTAATGTCACGACTATTCTGGCTATTAGATACTGAAAATGCACTGACAAATGATTTTCTGGACATATCATCAATATCCATCCCCAATCGTTCCATAATATAATCAAGAATAGATTCGACATCTCCAAAATCCTCTAGCTCGAAGATATCATCAGAAAACTCTCGCTTCTTCCTTTTGTCCGACACTGAAAAGCACCACATTATATTATTAATAAATGCAATATACCAAATACCATTACAAAACTGTTTCTGTCAAAATACAGTTTCAAGAACACATAGACAGCTCTACCGAATAAATATAACTCCCATTAGACCTTATTTTACCTAAGGACGTCTATAATATCCTGCTATAAGCTATTCAGGAGAAAGCTATCATGGATCTGAAAAAAGTATTATTAGAGGAGAATGTTGGTGGTGTTGATCTTGCAATTCGGGCAATTGCCGGAACATTGGCTGTAACCACATTATCCCTTGGTCTTATTGGACCAGGTATTGAGAGATGGATACTTACATTTATTGCTATTATAGGACTCTACACTGCAATAATGCGTCATTGTAGCCTCTATGCATTTATAGGAGTGAATACTGCAATTAAATAATATCAGTGCACAGGGCCTACTGAATATTTTGAATTCCGGATTCGATCGATAGCAACCGGAATGAGAGTATGAATACAAGATATACCATAGCTGCTGCAACTAAAAATGTTGCTGCACCGATAAGTTCGTAAAGAAGTCCACCAGCCATCAAGCCAATTATACTTGCTATACTCATGGAGCTAGTGGAGACTCCCTGAACAACCCCTTGATAATCTTTTCCTGCTATTTTTGAGAGCATCGATTGTAATGAAGGCCACATGAAACCATTGCCAATTGCAAAGAAAACTGCTGCAAGATAGGTCATATAAAAGTCACCTGATGCCAAAAGTACAAAGTTAGTACCAAGAACAGCAGTTCCAAATATTGCCATTTTAGCATCAGAGAAATACCGTGATACGTGAGAAAGTACAGGACCTTCAATTATAACAAGTAGCAGGCTCAATATTGAAAAAAATATACCCAATTCTGCAACGCTCCACTCAAGTATTCCAATTGCATGAACTGGAAAAGCCGTGTAGAACATATTGAATCCCAGAAATATCAGAAAGTATATTATAAGCATGAAGGGGATGTTGTCAAGCTTTAAAGCATTCTTTAATTTAGGACTTGAAGAAGGATCATTCTCTGTGCAATCTTTTGATTTTGAACTGATACCATTCCTGTTCCTGATATTTGAAACATCATAGCTCATTGATCTGAAGCATTCTTTTGATTCCGGCACATACAGTGCTATCAACACAGTACCAATAAAAGATATGATCACTGCTGCAATAACGGGAAGCAATTCACCATATATGGTCACACTGAGAATACCGGCAAGTGCAGGGCCTACAATAAAACCAAGGTTCATGGAAACCGACATACGACCAAAATTCTTACTTCTTTCACCTTCACTTGTGATATCAGCCAGATAGGCATTGGCAACAGATACATTGCCACCAGTAAGACCATCAAGAGCTCTTGCCACCAATAATAGTAGAAGGGGAAGAGTTATACTAAACTTTCCAAGTGGACTGGAACTCACATCCAGAACAAGTATGACTGGTATCAGAAGAGCAAGAGTGAATATCAGCCAGGATAACAAAGTACCCAGCTGACTTAGGAACAATATTTTTTTTCTCCCGTAAATATCAGACCATTTGCCCAGCAAAGGAGCGCCGATCATCTGAAAAGCAGGATACATGGATGCAATTAATCCATAGATTACTGCATTTCCCCCAAAACGTTCGACCAGAAATACTAAAAAAGGAAGCACAAGACTAAGTCCAAGTGCACCGATAAAATTCACCAGCAATATTGGAAAAATAGATAGGTCATATCTTGCGTCTTCAGACATTTAGTGAATTTGTGGAAGGGATAGTATTTGGTTGTTTTGCAAAATAACTGATCAGCACAAAAAATATATTGTCAGAAGGTTCCTAAATCAGATCATGAGTGAATTATATCTTACTGATTGTTACCTGAAAGAATTTGAAGCAACTGTTGAAAGTGTCAAAGATGATAAGTTTGTGACCCTTGAGAAGACCGCATTTTACCCAAAAGAGGGGAGAACCACATTGAATATAATGAATATGGAATTAGACAGATAGGCGAAATGATCCACCTAGCAAACACATTAGTTTCAATTTCTGAATGGAAGAAGATGGAACATTCTAAGGGAACTCTACAGTAGATGAAGAAGAATGCTGAAGCTGATAAGCCCTTAGCTTGAATGCTCACGTTAGGGAAAGAGTGGAAATATTGGGAAACGCCCATTTGAAATTTATTTTTTATATATAAACCGTTATTGATATCCACTCATTTTCACCACGCAGAAGATGAATAAGTGAATTCATATTCATCCACGGCTGTCTCAGGCAATCCAATATTTTTGAACATCGTCTTGAAACCCGCAGTGTATGTTTCTTCAGGAATCCTTTCTCCAGGAGCAAGTTCCACATACAGATCCACGCCACCCAATTTGTCAACCTTTACAGTATAAGTTGCCTCATCTGTCTCATGAACTATCCTGTGATTTGGGACCACGCAATTGATCTTGCCCGCAAGGCTTTCATCCTCATAAAACATGAGAGCAGTATTGCCTTCTCCGTAGCTTAGTGAAAATTCTGAACTGGTGCTCATCTCCTGCAGGTCAGCATACAGGGCAGAAGGTGCAACAGGCCTGGATACTTCCATTTTTGGCCGGTTCTCATTTTCGATTTCTGCTTTCATTTCCTGCAGATGAATCCTAGCTGTTTGCTCATCAAACCCAAAGACTGCAACCATCCTGTCGATAATCCACCCGTCATCTGGCAGGTGCTCTACTTTAAAAGGAGAAAAGTAAGGATCAGGTCGGCTGTATTTGAAGAACGTAATGGTTGTCTCATCTTCATCTATAAACATGATTTCCATTATCGTATCTGCATTATAGTAATAGGTGCTGAATTTCAAAATGTATTCATTCCCGAGATCTTGCTCAAGTTCTGTAAGGTCATCCGGATATATACCTGTTGAATCCTGAGCTCTGATATTTACATAGAACGGACCCTGGATCTGGTAACCTGCTTCTTTTGCATTCTCCAGTATTATTTCATTATCTATATCTTCAAAGTGTTTTCCACCGTTTGTATAATAGGACGCCTGATCGCTGTCTACCAGTATAAAAAAGAACAATCCATAAACAATAACTATCATCAAAAGCAGCACAGCCAGACTCAGGAAAACCTTTTTGGTGCCCGAGTATGTCTTGTTCATCCATACCTTCACAGTTAAGACTACCAGAAAAACAACACAAAGAGCAACAGCAATCAATCCAAATATACCTAACATATTGAACACTTATCCTTTGACTCTATAAAGAGCCTTCTCTTATTCCATTCTTCCATCATACATTTTCTAATTTCCACTCTAAGTTGTACCAGCCAAAATACCTTTTTTCCTGCAATTATTTCCACATCTTTTTACAGTTCCTAGATTTATACGTACAAACGATGCTACGCATCGTAGATAATAGTAGAGTATGGATATGCCTGTAGTTCAATACAAGAAACAATCTGTTATGTGGAGATATGCATCAATGTCAAAAACTCGTGAGCTTGCTCAGTATCTTGTTGGTAAAAGGAAAACTCTTGATTTCAATAAGCCTGCTTATGCTGTCGAAAGGGCGGATTCTGATGAGATCTGGCAAAAAATTATGGGGTAAAAGTTAAACCTCAAAAGCTTGTGTTTTTTGATGAGACAGTTCCAAATTAACAAAAGATGATTATATTGCTTGGATAAGATATGATCTAAGCTTCAAATAAATTATTACATTTACACTTACATGAAAATTACTCTGTAGAAATCCTCGATAATTGGGAACAAATTTGAATTTAAATAATTTAGAAATATCGTCGTTTACTGAATACAAAGATAAGTTGAAACCGGCTTGCTGAAAATAAAACACATATAGATTTGAACCTGGAAGAATTTGACAGGGAACAGATCGATTACTATGAAGCAAAGGTAAATCCCAACTTTGACAGTCAAAACTAATAAAAGTGTTCTTAGTCATGTTCATATCGACCAAAATGCAAACAAAACTAAGAACATACGAAATAGTTCCTAACACCAATATATCATTTCCGATTGGAACTATCCTTACGGTTGAAAAACTCTACGATGTCCTTGACTTTTCTAGTGTTTTTAGCAAACACAAAAAACATGGTATTGACATCAACGAACTATTGAAAGCTCTTGTAAGCTACAAGCTTACAGATAATTTCAGCATCAAAAAAGCACATGAATGGATCAACCGTGATGAAGTCCTTGATATCTTTAATCTCAAGGAATTCAGTGAAAGAACTCTGTACAGGGTTCTTGAAACCCTGGGAAATAATCGTGAAATGATTATTTCAGACATTCAGGACAGATTGTTTTCACGCTATGATTTTGAACATACTAACATCAATATGGATTGGACCAGTGTTGTTCTTCATGGTGATAAAGCCCCACTTGGAAAATATGGGTATAGTCGTGATCATAGGCCAGATAAGAAGCAAATAACCATAGGAATCAGTGAACTTGCTGATCCTATCAACCTTCCTATTGGAATCACTGTGGAGAAGGGTAACCTGAATGATCAGACCCACTTTAAGAAGACGTATCATCAGGTAAACAAGAGACTTAAGAAAGGTTCTCTTGTTGTATTTGATAAAGGTGCAAACAGTATAGAGAATACTTCTTTGATCAGAGCAGATGAGATGCAGTACATAACTGCAAAAAAGCTCAATAAAAGCGATGATAAGATCATCGCAGATTTTGATGAATATTGTCCTGAGATAGTTGATCCAGGTAATGGGATTTATGGAATTAAGATCACTAAACCCAATAGTGTGAACTATCTTTACTTCTCAGAGAAGCTTCAAAAAGAACAACTGGGATCAAAGGGAAGAAAAGTTCTAAGACAAATTCATGAAGCTAAAGAATTACAGGAGATTATTGACAGGAAAAAGAAGATTCCGAAACGTTTCAGAATCAATAATGTACTGATCGATGTAAGTTATTCATTTCAGACAAAACTGATCGAACTAAGTGAAGATGAAGCGATTAAACTTCTTGAAGATAAACTTGTCACTGGAAGAGAAGGATTTTTCTGCCTGAAATCAAGTAAAAATTTGACACTAAAACAAGCTCTTCGAACATATCGAAAAAAGGATTCGGTCGAGAAGATATTCCACTCATTGAAGAACGAGATTGAAATAAAACCGTTGAGAGTATGGACGGACGATAGCATTTATGGTGCTATTATCATCGGGTTCATTGCACAGTTGTTCATATCGCTGATGCGATATGAATTTGCAGAACTAAGGCACACGTCAACAAAATTCATCAAAAAATCCATATCGAATTTGACAGTTACCGTGGATTCGTGGAAAAGAAAATCAAAAAAGTACATTTATGCCAATTTTGATGGGATAAATATGTTGATTTTAGGTCATAAATGGAAAATATCATGACAATTTGAGCGAATTTATTAAAACTGTCAAATAGGTTTTCCTGACAAAAAACTGAAAATTTGAGTGAAAGAGAAGAGATTCTCTTTAGAAAAAGGTCAAAACTGTCAAACTTGGGTTAGAGCTAAGTTGACCGTTAATCTTGATGTCGATATTATCTATAAGTGGTTTCAGAACAGCATCAATACATTGTTTTGGTCTTAATTCAAGTTTAGAACTGGTTCGTGAATTGAATGCTAGA
>Ga0102925_1000118_pt1 | contig 36967 bp, 35 predicted proteins | sample SalPonR1_A_D1_MG_FD_78216 | JGI IMG/M metagenome (GOLD analysis project Ga0102925, IMG submission 78216) | Salt pond soil microbial communities from South San Francisco under conditions of wetland restoration - Salt Pond MetaG R1_A_D1_MG | ecosystem: Environmental > Aquatic > Marine > Intertidal...
CAAGCTCGAGAAGCTGGTCGTCAAGGCCGACGATGCGGCCGTCACCGAGGCGCTCGAGAGCCTCGCCGAGACTGCGCAGACCTTCGATGACAGGAAGAAGGGCAGCAAGGCGAAGGACGGCGACCAGGTCGTCATCGACTTTCTCGGCAAGCTTGGCGACGAACCGTTCGAAGGTGGCGCGGCCGAGGACTATCCGCTCGTGCTCGGATCAGATTCGTTCATCCCGGGCTTCGAGGAACAACTCGCAGGCGTGAAGGCGGGTGAGGAAAAGACCGTCGCGGTCACCTTCCCAGAGGACTATGGCGCAGAGAACCTCGCCGGCAAGGAGGCCACGTTCGACGTGACCGTCAAGGCCGTGAAGGCGCCGAAACCCGCCGAGATCGACGACGACCTCGCCAAGCGGTTCGGCATGGATGATCTCGCCGCCCTCAAGAGCCAGATCTCGGAACGGCTCGAGGCGGAATACGCCGGTGCCGCGCGGCAGGTCATGAAGCGGCAGCTTCTCGACCAGCTCGACGAGATGGTGAAGTTCGACCTGCCGCCGACCCTCGTCGAGGCCGAGGCGGGCCAGATCGCGCACCAGCTCTGGCACGAGGAGAACCCCGATCATCCCGGCCACGATCACCCCGAGATCGAGCCGACGGAGGAGCATATCAAGCTCGCCGAGCGCCGGGTGCGGCTTGGCCTCCTGCTCGCCGAACTTGGCCGCAAGAACGAGATCGAGGTCTCCGACGCGGAAATGACCCAGGCCGTGATGACGCAGGCCCGGCAGTACCCGGGCCAGGAGCGGCAGTTCTTCGAGTTCGTCCAGCAGAATCCCCAGATGCGCCAGCAGATCCAGGCCCCGATCTTCGAGGACAAGGTCGTGGACTACGTCTTCGAACTGGCCGAGGTCACGGAAAAGGAGGTGTCGAAGGACGACCTCCAGGCAGCCGTCGAGAAGCTCGAGGAAGACTGAGCCGGACCCGATCCGCCCGACGGGCCGCCTCCGGGCGGCCTTTTTCGGTGTGTCAGATCCGGGTGAGGCTGAACGCGAAGAGCAGGATGCCGCCGAGCGCGACGCCCGCGGAGGCAAGGCCGAGGCGCAACAGGCGCTTCTTGCGGCGCCTCGAATTCGGTGTGCGGACTCGCCGTCTGCCAGGTGCGCTGTAATGGGTGCTGTCGTCTAGCACGTCGGACTCCGCTCATTCCGTTCCGACTCGATCCCTAGCACCCGACATCCCGGTTGTCCTAAGCGGCGATGGGCTCAGGCCGCTTTTCCTGCGGATTTCGGAACAGTCGGGTCCGTGCGGGCACATTCCGTATTTGATGTGGATCAGAGGCTCGACCCCGGACTGCGTCCTAATGTCCGACCATCAGAGTCGGGTTTACAAATCAGAGTCGGCTTTACAAAGATGAGTGTTATGGTCAGGTATAGGAAGGAACCGGAGGCCGCATGATCGTCTGCCACTGTCAGAACATCACGACCCACGACATCCACTCCGCGATCGACTGGATGCGCGCATCCGACGTCGACGTGGTGATAACGCCCGGGCGCATCTACAGGGCGCTCGGCAAGGCGGCGGATTGCGGATCGTGCATGCCGATCTTTCTCAACACCATGCGGAAGAATGAAAACCTTGAGGTTCCTCTCGAGTTGCGCAACCTTCGAGCGCGGAAACTTGGAGGACGAAACTCATGAAAGGTGACGAAAAGGTCATCGACTATCTCAATCGCGCGCTTCGGGCCGAATTGACGGCGGTCAGCCAGTACTGGCTGCACTACAGGCTGCAGGAGGACTGGGGTCTCGGCCACATGGCGAAGAAGAGCCGCGAGGAAAGCATCGAGGAGATGCACCACGCCGACAAGCTCATCGCCCGGATCATATTCCTCGAGGGCCATCCGAACCTGCAGAAACTCGACCCGCTCCGAATCGGCCAGACGCCAAAGGAATCGCTCGAGGCCGACATGGCCGCCGAAAAGGAGGCCATCGACCTCTACCGCGAGGCGCGGGCGCATTGCGAACAGGTGAAGGATTACGTCTCGAAGAACATTTTCGAAGAGTTGCTGACCGACGAGGAAGGTCACCTCGACTTTCTCGAAACCCAGCTCGATCTCTTCGAAAAACTCGGGGCCGAGCGTTACGCCCAGCTCAACGCCTCGACCATGGACGAGGCCGAGTAGCGGCACTGGCCTTACGAAAGGGCCGCGCGACGCCACCGTGGTCTCGCGCGGCGCGTGGCGTCGCGTGCGACCCACACGATACTTGCTGCACGAGTCGCCGAAGCACCTCCCGCGATTCCCGCACGAGCACGTCAACCAGTTCTCCTGCGGGCACCTCCTTCGATAGCGCCGCCGCCTGCCCGTAGAGCAAGAAGGACGCCTCGTCGTCTTGGGCCATGTCCCTGATCGGGCCACTCGTCCCCCATATCTCCGGGAAGGCCGGAAGCGTCTCGCGACTGCGCGATGATGGCATCCATGCCCGCAGCCTCCAGCGCGCGGGTCTCCGCGACAGTGGTCGCCGTGCTCAGTCGGACCCGGACCCGCCGGCCGGGGTGAGCCGGAACAGCCCGCCGTCCTCGACATCGGTGATCGCGAGGACGGAGCCGTCCTGATCCACCGCAACGTCCCGCGTGCGCCCGAGGTCTGTGTCGAGCCGCTCCTCGCCCACGACACGGTCACCTTCCATTTCGAGCCGGATGATGGTGCCGGCGACGAGGCCGCCGATCAGGACGTCGCCCTGCCAGTCCTCGAACATGTCGCCGTCATAGAAGGTCATGCCGCCCGGGGCGATCACCGGATCCCAGTAGTAGACGGGTTCGGTGAAGCCGTTGGGGGCATGCGCGGCCGCGCCCGAGCCCACTTCCGAGCCGCCGTAGTTGATCCCGTAGCTCACGATCGGCCAGCCGTAGTTGTTGCCGGGCTCGATCAGGTTCAACTCGTCACCGCCCTGTGGTCCGTGCTCGATCGCCCAGAGCTGCCCGGTGTCCGGCCGGATCGCGGCGCCCTGGATGTTGCGGTGGCCGAGCGTCCAGATTTCCGGTTGCGCACCGGCCTCGCCGGTGAAGGGGTTTCCCTCGGGGGTCGAGCCGTCGAGGGTCACGCGCACGATCTTTCCGTAGGTCTTGTCGAGATCCTGGGAGTACTGCCGCTCCGCCTCGGTGAAGTGCTCACCCGTCGTGATGAAGGCGTGCCCCTCACCGTCGAACAGGATCCGGCTGCCGTAATGCATCGGGTTCGGTGATCCCGGCGACTGCTGGAAGATCTCCTCGACACCGGTCAGGTCGGTCATGTCCTCGCTCAGGACACCCCGTGCCGCAGCCGTGGCCGACAGCCCCCCCGACAGCGGTTCGGCGAAGGTCAGATAGACCATGCGGGTTTCCTCGAAATCCGGCCCGAGCGCCACGTCGAGCAGCCCGCCCTGTCGTTCGTTCAGCACCTCCGGCACGCCCGAGATCGGCTCGGACACCTCTCCGGTTTCGCTGATGTGAACCAGCCGGCCCGGTCTTTCGGTCACGAGGTAGCCCTGATCGCCCGGCAGGACCGCGATGCCCCAGGGATGCGCGAGCCCCCCCGCGATTTCGGCCACCTCGAGGTCGTAGCCGCTGTTCATCGCCGGCGCGCGCGTCTGGTTCTCGAAAGCCGGCTCGATGCCCGGCCGGTTCTTCGCGCCTTGCTCCACCGGCTCGCCGGTCTGGGCCAGTGCGGGGCCGGCGACGGCCAGGGCGACGGTGGAAAGGAGAAGTCGATTTAAAAGCATGATGAACTCCTGTTTTCGCATCAATGCCCGACATCTGCGGTCGGTTGCATGACAACGCCGTGTGTTTGCTCATATGCGGAGTATGTGGAGCGGGGGCGCGGCGTATCTAGTCCGCGCGCCGGGAGACGGCGATGACGCTCATGTCGTCGGGTTCTCAGGCGCGGGTAAGGAGGAGTTGGGAATGAGAAAAGCCGCGCGGCCCAACCGCGCGGCTTTGCCTGTTCCGGTGTCGCGTCGCCTAGTCGCGGTCGAGCTTCTCGTCCAGCTCTTCCTTTTCCTGAACCGCGGGCTTGCCCGTCTCCTGTTCGGTCGGCGTCTCGAGTTCGTCGAGCGAAGCCGCGCCGATGTCGTCGAAGAGTTCCTGAATCTCGAACTCCGCCGCGGCTTCTTCCTCGGCGGCGACTTCCTGTATCGTCCGGCCCTGCGCCTGAAGCGCGGCCTCTTCGGGCGAGCGCGCGACGTTGAGCACGATCTCGACCTCGACCTCGGGGTGAAGCGAGACCATCAGCGTGTGCAGGCCGAGCTCCTTGATCGGCTGCGGCATGTTGATCTGCTTGCGGTCGAGCGAGAAGCCCGCCTCGTTCGCGGCGTCCGCCGCGTCGCGGGTGGTGACCGAGCCGTAAAGCGAGCCGCCGTCCGACGCGGCACGAATCACGACCAAGCGCTGTCCGTCGAGCGTCTCGGCGAGCTTGTCGGCCTCTTTCTTGGTCTCGAGGTTGCGCGCCTCGAGCTGCGACTTCTGGGATTCGAAGGCCTTGATGTTGGCCTCCGACGCCCAGAGCGCCTTCTTCTGCGGCAGGAGGAAGTTGCGCGCGTAACCGTCCCTGACGGTCACGACCTCGCCCATCTGGCCGAGCTTGGCGACCCGTTCGAGGAGAATGACTTGCATGGTTCTCTCCTTACTTCACGGCATAGGGCAGGAGCGCGAGGAACCGGGCGCGCTTGATCGCGCGCGAGAGTTCCCTCTGCTTCTTCGACGATACGGCTGTGATCCGCGAAGGCACGATCTTGCCGCGCTCCGAGATGTAGCGCTGCAGAAGCTTCGTGTCCTTGTAGTCGATCTTCGGCGCGTTGTCCCCCGAGAAGGGGCAGACCTTGCGGCGGCGGAAAAACGGTTTGGCTGCCATGGGTTAGCTCCTCTCTCAGCGACGGTCGCGGCGGTCGCCGCGCTCGTCGCGCTTCTGCATCTGAACCGACGGGCCGTCCTCGTGCGCGTCCACCTTGACGGTCAGCACGCGCATCACGTCGTCGTGGAGGCGCATCAGGCGCTCCATCTCCTGCACGGCCGGCGCGGGCGCGTCGGTCCGCAGGAAGGCGTAGTGGCCCTTGCGGTTCTTGTTGATCTTGTAGGCCATCGTCTTGACGCCCCAGTACTCGCTGTCGACGAGTTTGCCTCCGTTGTCGGAGAGCACGGTGCCGAAATGTTCGACAAGGCCTTCGGCCTGCGCGCTGGACAGATCCTGACGCGCGATGACCACATGCTCGTAAAGCGGCATGTTCACTCCAGTTCTTCTCGAGCGCACTTCAAAGGGCGGCGACTTCTTTCCGCGGCCGGCCCACGAGAGGTTGCGCTGGTTCAGCGTGTCTGCGGAAAGACCCGTGGCTTATACACCGCCGCGGGGTTCGCGCAACCCTCGAACGCATTCGCGAAGATGACCCGAAGGCGTCGCAATTCGGCCCGATTCCCGGCGTCACTATTGAGAGTGTGGGGCGCCCATCCGGGTTTCGGTAATGACGGTTTATGCAGATATCCTTCCCGAGAGCGGCGAAGCCGTCGCGGCGCCCCGGCGTCTCCGGATCCACGACACGCAGTGGGGCTTCATCGTGCATGAAACCGCGCGCGACGCGCGGGGCGTCCTCGCCGAGACGTGGTGGAAGTTCATAGCCTTCGCCGCCATCTTCGCCGCCGGCGCGCAGTGGCTCCTGCCGGGATCGCTTTACACGGGGGACGTGCTCATCATGAAGCTCGGCCTGACCGCGGCGCTCGTGGGCACGGCATTCTGGGTGCTTCGGAACGCCTCGCACGAAGGCTGGCCGGAACTGCAGGTGGACGCCGTCCGCCGCGAGATCCGGGTCGCGACACGGCACGCCAACGGCTCGTCGAGGGTCCGGAGCCGGATCGCGATGCGCGACATCGAGGGCTGCTTCGTACGGCCCGGCCGCGAGGACGAGACCGAGCTTTGCTTTCGCGTCCTCGGCCAGGACGAGCCGGTGCGGATCGCAGCCGGCACCGCCGGCGAGCTCGCGCCCGTGCTCGAGCGTCTGACCCGCGACCTGCGCACCCCGCGCGAGCGTGTCGCGCTTCGCATGGCCGGCTGACCGACATCCTACCACGATTTCCGGTCCATCCCCATCGCTTGTGCGGTTCGCCCGCGCGAGCTAGACGGTCGCAACGGACACAGGGACCGAGAGGTGAAGATGAGCCGAGCATTCGTATTTCCGGGGCAGGGCGCGCAGACGATCGGTATGGGGCGTGATCTCGCCCAGGCGTATCCGGCTGCTCAAGACGTGTTCGACGAGGTCGACGCGGCCCTGGGCGAGCCGCTCTCCGCGCTGATCTGGAACGGCGAACAGGACAGTCTCACGCTGACCCGCAATGCCCAGCCCGCGCTCATGGCCACCTCGATGGCGGTCATGGCGGCGCTGAAGGCCGAAGGTGTCAGCGTCGAGGCCGCGTCGTTCGTCGCGGGCCATTCGCTCGGCGAGTACTCCGCGCTGGCGGCGGCGGGCGCGATCTCTCTGCCCGACGCCGCGCGGCTCCTGCGTCTCCGGGGCGAGGCGATGCAGAAAGCCGTCGCGCCGGGCGAGGGGGCGATGGCCGCGATCCTTGGCCTCGGTCTCGACGAGGTGCGGGCGGTGGCCTCGGAGGCCGCGCAGGGCGATGTCGTCGAGGCCGCGAATGACAACGACCCGGCGCAGGTCGTGATCTCGGGCCATGCGGCGGCCGTCGAGCGGGCGGTGGAACTGGCCAAGGCGCGGGGCGCTAAGCGCGCGCTTATGCTGCCGGTCTCCGCCCCCTTTCACTGCGCGCTCATGCAGCCCGCGGCGGACGCCATGGCAGAGGCGCTCGCCGGTGTTGAGATCCGGGCGCCCGCCGTGCCGCTCGTGGCCAACGTGCGCGCCGAGGCGGTGACCGACCCCGCCACCATCCGTGATCTTCTCGTCCGGCAGGTGACGGCCGCGGTCCGATGGCGCGAAAGCGTGGAGTGGATGGCGGGGCAGGGCGTCGCCGACTTCTGGGAGATCGGCGCAGGCAAGGCGCTGTCCGGCATGGTCCGCAGGATCGCGAAGGAGGCCGCAACGCGGGCGCTGCTTTCGCCCGACGACGTCATGGCGGCGGCGAAGAGCGTGGACGCGTGATGGCGCGGAAGAGTCACCGGCCGCATTCATAGACGCACAGGTCTTCCTCCCGTCCGATCCCGGAGACGTCGGTCCGGCGCCGGTTTCTGTGGCGAGGGGGGTGCTTGATTTGCTAGAGCACGGCGACGGATCGGATCGAAAGGGGCAGGCATGTTCGACCTCACTGGAAAGGCGGCGCTCGTCACGGGCGCCTCGGGCGGCATCGGAGCCGACATCGCGCGGGCGCTTCATGGCGCCGGGGCGACAGTCGGATTGTCGGGCACGCGGACGGAGCCCCTGGGCGACCTTGCGCGGGACCTCGGAGAGCGGGCCCACGTTCTGCCCTGCAACCTCTCGGAGGCCGCGGCCGTCGAGGCGCTGCCGAAGCAGGCCGTGGAGGCGATGGGCTCCATAGACATCCTCGTCAACAACGCCGGCATCACCCGTGACAACCTCTTCATGCGGATGTCCGACGAGGAGTGGGCGCAGGTGATCGACGTGAACCTCACCTCCACGTTTCGTCTCTGTCGCGGAGTCCTCAGGGGAATGATGAAGGCCCGTTGGGGCCGGATCGTGAACATCTCCTCGATCGTCGGCGCCACGGGCAATCCGGGACAGGGCAACTACGCCGCATCGAAGGCGGGGATGGTGGGCATGTCGAAGTCGCTCGCCTACGAGGTGGCGAGCCGCGGGATCACCGTGAACTGCATCGCGCCGGGCTTTGTCACAACGGCCATGACCGACAAGCTGACCGACGACCAGAAGTCCGCCATTCTCGCGCAGGTGCCGGCCGGTCGCATGGGCGAGCCCGCCGAGATCGCGGCGGCCGCGCTCTATCTCGCGAGCCCCGAGGCGGCCTATGTAACCGGTGCGACGCTTCACGTGAACGGCGGGATGGCGATGCTCTGAACGCCCGGCGAAAGCGTTTGCCTTCCGGAAACGATATGCTATAGGCGGCGCAGATTTCGCAGGGCCGGCAGGCGCCATACCCCCTGCGGCCTGTGCCCGAGGGGCGACATTGAGAGGGTCGGAAAGACCCGCAAACCACACGGGCAGAGACCCCGAGGAACTGTGAGGACAAGATATGAGCGACATCGCTGATCGCGTGAAGAAGATCGTCGTCGAGCACCTGGGCGTCGAGGAGGACAAGGTGACCGACAACGCCTCGTTCATCGACGATCTCGGCGCTGACAGCCTCGATACGGTGGAACTGGTCATGGCCTTCGAGGAGGAGTTCGGCATCGAGATCCCGGACGACGCCGCCGAAACCATCCAGACCTTCGGCGACGCGGTGAAGTTCATCAAGGAAGCCCAGTAAGGCATCCGCCACACGGGAAGTCCGGCGGCGTCCTTCGGGGCGCCGCCTTTCGTTTTTGGGGGACGCCGCTTCGCATTCGGCCGCTGGCGCGGCCGACCCGGGCGGGAGGGGCGCTGCCCCTCCCGCACCCTCCCCGGAGTATTTCTTCCGAGATGACGGCGCCTTCAGCGGGACCCCTTCTCGGAGATGCCGCTCGTGCCTTCGCGGCGCGCGAGTTCGGCCTCGATGTCGTCGAGCGTCACCCCGCGCGCGGCGCACATGACCAGGAGGTGGTAGAGCACGTCGGCGGCTTCGCAGGCCAGACGGTCCCGGTCGCCCCGCACGGCCTCGATCACGGCCTCCACGGCTTCCTCGCCGAACTTCTCCGCCGCCTTCTCCGGCCCCATCGCGAGGAGCTTCGCGGTCCACGAACTGTCGGGATCGGCGTCCTTGCGGGCGGCGATCGTCGCCGCGAGCCGTTCGAGCGCGCTCACGAAAGCCTCACAGGGATTCCGGCGGCGGCCATATGCTCCTTGGCCTCGCGGATGGTGTGGTCGCCGAAGTGGAAGATCGAGGCGGCGAGGACGGCCGAGGCATGTCCTTCAGTCACGCCCTCGACAAGGTGGTCGAGCGTGCCGACCCCGCCCGAGGCGATCACCGGGACCGGCACCGCGTCTGCGATGGCGCGGGTGAGGGGGAGGTTGAACCCCGACCGCGTGCCATCGCGGTCCATGCTCGTGAGGAGGATCTCGCCGGCGCCTTTCTCCGCGACCGTCCGCGCGAAGTCGAGCGCGTCGACGCCCGTCGGCCGGCGGCCGCCGTGGGTGAATATCTCCCAGCGTCCCGGTGCCACCGTCTTCGCGTCGATCGCGACGACGATGCATTGCGAGCCGAAGCGGTCCGCGGCGCGGGCGACGACGTCTGGATCGGCCACGGCGGCGGAGTTGAAGCTGACCTTGTCGGCCCCGGCGAGGAGGAGGTTTCTGACGTCGTCGACGGTGCGGACGCCTCCCCCGATGGTGAGCGGCATGAAGCACTGCTCGGCGGTGCGGGTCGCGAGATCGTACATCGTCCCGCGGTTCTCGTGCGTCGCATGGATGTCGAGGAAGCAAAGCTCGTCGGCCCCCGCCTCGTTGTAGGCGATGGCGGCCTCGACGGGATCGCCCGCGTCGATGAGGTCGACGAAGTTCACGCCCTTTACCACGCGGCCGTCGGCAACATCGAGACAGGGAATGACGCGGGTCTTCAGCATGGGCCGCGTCTTAGTGCGGAACGCCGGTCTGTGGAAGGAGATTCCGGTCGAAGGGGCGGCGGGGGCGCGGTAAGGGAGCGGGATGGATGGCACGTTCGAGATATTCCTTGCGGGCGCGCCGGGGCTGGAGCCGCTTCTGGCCGAGGAGGCGCGGGGGGCCGGATTCGCACAGGTCGCGGCGGTGCCGGGCGGTGTCACCGTCCGTGGCGGGTGGCCGGAGGTCTGGCGGGCGAACCTCTGCCTGTGCGGCGCGAGCCGGGTTCTGGCGCGGTCGGGGGAGTTCCGGGCGTTTCACCTCGCCCAGCTCGACAAGCGGGCGCGGAAGTTTCCGTGGAGAGCGGTTCTGCGCCCGGACGTCCCGGTTCGGGTGGAGGTCACGACGCGGCGCTCGAAAATCTATCACGCGGGTGCGGCACGGGAGCGGATCACGCGGGCGATTTCGGAGGAGCTGGGCGCGACGGTCTCGGAGATGGCCCCGGTCCGCGTGATGGTGCGGATCGACGACAATCTGGTGACGGTAAGCGTCGACACCTCCGGCGAGCCTCTTCATCGCCGCGGCCTCAAGCAGGCGGTGGGCAAGGCGCCGATGCGCGAGACCATGGCGGCCATGTTTCTGCTGGCCTGCGGATACGACGGGACGGAGCCGGTGCTCGACCCGATGTGCGGATCGGGGACGTTCGTGCTGGAGGCGGCGGAAATCGCGGCCGGGCTGATGCCGGGGCGGGCGCGGCGCTTTGCCTTCGAGGATCTGGCGAGCTTCGATGCGCAGGCGTGGGAGCGGCTCAAGGCATCCGGTCCGGCTGCCGGTCCGGGTGTCCGGTTCGTCGGATCGGACCGCGACGACGGCGCCGTCGCATCGGCGCGGGCGAATGCCGAGCGGGCAGGGATCGGCGGGCTCTGCACCTTCGAGCGGCGGGCGGTGAGCGATCTTGCACGGCCGGAGGGGCCGCCCGGCCTCGTCATGGTCAATCCGCCCTATGGAGCGCGGATCGGGAACAGGAAGCTCCTCTACGGTCTCTATGGCGCGCTGGGCGAGGTTCTGAAGTCGCGCTTCGCGGGCTGGCGCGTGGGGCTGGTGACGAGCGACGCGCCGCTCGCGAAGGCGACCGCGCTTCCGTTCGGCCCCGCTGGTCCGCACGTGCCGCACGGGCCGCTCAAGGTGCGGCTCTGGCAGACCGGGCCGCTTTCCTGAGCCCGGCCCGTGGTCAGGCATGCCGGGTCCGACGGCCCGGTCGCGGCAAGTTGATCCCGGCGCGGGAACCGGCTGCGGACAGAGACGCCTGTCTGAGTTAGCGTATCCGTAATCGATAAGGAGAGTTCACATGGTCAGATCAATCGTGGCGACGCTTGCCTTCGTCCTGTCGGCCCTTCCGGCGTCGGCGGACGTCATGGAGGTGGCCGCAGCCGGAACCGTCTCCGAGACCGCCGACCGCCTTGAGGCGGCCATCGGCGACGCCGGCGCGACGGTCTTCGCGCGGGTGAACCACGGGGCGGGCGCGGCGTCGGTGGACATGGACCTGACCGATGCGGAGTTGGTGGTCTTCGGCAATCCGAGGCTCGGTACGCCCGCGCTTAAGCAGGATATCCACGCGGGTCTCGTCCTGCCGCTCCGGGTTCTCGTCTACGCGGACGACGACGGCCAGACCTGGCTGGCCTACGAGAGCGTCGATGCGATGTTCGAGGATCTGGAGATCGCTCAGGATGCGGGCTTCCGGGATGTGATGGCCGGCGCTCTCGACAGGTTCACCGCCGCGGCGTCGGGCAACTGATCGCGCGTCAGGCGCGGAGCAGCTTCAGCGCCTCGGCAAGGTCGATCGCCCCGTCGTAAAGCGCGCGGCCGGAAATCGCGCCGGAGATCACACCGGTCGCCCTGAGCGCCTTCAGATCGTTGAGTGAGGAGACGCCGCCCGACGCGATCACCGGTATCGTGACGGCGCGGGCAAGGGCTTCGGTGGCCTCCACGTTTGGCCCCTGCATCGCTCCGTCGCGATTGATGTCGGTATAGATGATCGCCGCGACGCCGGCGTCCTCGAAGCTCTTGGCGAGGTCGGTGGCGTCCACGCCGGTTTCCTCGGCCCACCCCTTGGTCGCGACCTGGCCGCCACGCGCGTCGATGCCGACGGCGACCTTTCCCGGAAAGGCCCGGGCGGCCTCGCGCACGAGCGCTGGGGTCTCGACCGCGACCGTCCCGAGGATCACGCGGGAAAGGCCCTTCGACAGCCACGTCTCGATCGTGTCCATGTCGCGGATGCCGCCGCCGAGCTGGCAGGGAACGGCGATGCGACTGAGGACGGCTTCGACCGCCCCGGCATTGACCGGCTGTCCGGCGAAGGCGCCGTTCAGGTCGACGAGGTGGAGCCACTCGCAGCCCGCGGCCTCGAAGGCGGCGGCTTGCGAGGCCGGATCGTCGTTGAACACGGTCGCGGCCTCCATCTCGCCTCGGAGGAGCCGGACGCAGTTGCCGTCTTTCAGGTCGATTGCGGGATAGAGGATCATCGGCGGTCGTCCCGGGATTTGCCGCGTTCTGCAATGTCTCGGCGGGGAAGTGAAGACCCGTGGCCGGATGCGCCGCCGGGGTTGCCATCCCGCCTGCGCCCGACGAACCTCCGGCGCACGAGGGACGGACGGGGTGCGGGCCCTCTCAAGGACGCCAGCCGAGGAAGTTCGCGATGAGGCGAAGCCCGGCCGCCTGGCTCTTTTCGGGATGGAACTGGGTGCCGATCATCGTGTCGCGTCCGACGATCGCGGTGATGTCACCCCCATAGTCGCAATGGGCGAGGCGCTCGTTCAGGTTGCGGACAAGCATATGGTAGGAATGGACGAAATAGGCGTGGTCACCGGTTCTCAGGCCGTCCAGAACCGGGTGAGGATGGTCGATCACAAGGTCGTTCCACCCCATGTGCGGCACCTTCAGCGAGGTGTCTTCCGGTTCGATCTTCCGGACATCGCCCCCGATCCATCCCAGGCCCGGCGTCAGGGTGTATTCGTGGCCCCGTGTCGCCATGAGCTGCATGCCGACGCAGATCCCGAGGAACGGGCGCCCCTTGTTCTCGACCGCCTCGACCATCGCCTCGTAAAGCCCGGCGCGATCCACGAGCGCATTCCGGCAGGCGGGGAAGGCTCCGTCGCCAGGCAGGACGATCCTGTCGGCGCGCGCGACGTCTTCGGGCGACGAGGTGACGATCACGTCTCCCGCGCCGGTCTCCTTCGCCATGCGCTGAAACGCCTTCTCGGCCGAATGGAGGTTTCCCGACTCGTAGTCGATCAGGACGGTGAGCATGTCCTCAGAGCGTTCCCTTTGTCGACGGCACGGAGTCCGCTTTGCGGGGATCGGTCTCGAGTGCGTCGCGCAGCGCGCGGGCGACCGCCTTGAACGCCGCCTCGGCGACGTGGTGGCTGTTCTCGCCGTGGAGCTTGTCCACATGGAGGGTAATGCCGCCATGGGTCGAGAGCGCCTGGAAGAACTCGCGCACAAGCTCGGTGTCGAAGGTCCCGATCTTCGGCGTCGGCATGTCGAGGTTCCAGATCAGGAGCGGCCGTCCGGACAAGTCGAGCGCCGCCCGCACCAGCGCGTCGTCCATCGGCAGGAGACACGATCCATAGCGTCGGATGCCCGTCTTGTCGCCCATCGCCTGAGAAAGCGCCTGTCCCAGCGCGATGCCGGTGTCCTCGACCGTGTGGTGGTCGTCGATGTGCAGATCACCCGTCGCGCGGACGGTCATGTCGATCAGCGCGTGGCGGGCCAGCTGGTCGAGCATATGGTCGAAGAAGCCGACGCCTGTTTGGTTCTCGTACTGGCCCCTGCCGTCGAGATCGATCTCGACGGAGATGTCCGTCTCTGCGGTCGTTCGTGTGATCGCGCCCTTGCGCATGCAGCCTCTCCGATGGGTCACCGCGCGCTTATAGGAAGGCGGGCCGCGGTTGCAAAGGGGGGCGTCGACAGGTCCGGACGACTGTGACCGATCAGTCGGATCGGCGGGACGAATGGGCGAGCCTTGCGAGCGGGCCTCGTCGGGTGATGAGATGCCTCGGAAGGGCCTGCCCGGCGGCGACCGACGACTGGGCCAGGGCGAAGTAATCGGCATTCCTGAGCGCCATGGCCAAGGCCACGGTCGCCACCGCGACGGTGACGAGAGCCGCCTGCGCGAGCATCGCGCCCGCCAGAAGCGACCAGGCGAAGGCGGCCCAGGCGTGGCTCTGAATGCGCAACTGGGACGCCAGAACCCTGGGGCAGTCGGTATCCGTCAGATCGTCAGCGAAGAGCCGCCCGAGGAGATGCTGCCGCCGCGCGCGACAGGCGCGGTAGCCGGGTGGGACACTGTCGGCCGAAATCAGGTCGTGGTGAATGTTGTCCTCGAGCCAGCAGATCCGGCAGACGGCGAGCCCGCATAGCAGGATGGCGAAACTCGTCGGAAGCCAGAGACCGGCCGCGCTTCCCGCCGCGGCGACGAGCCCGCCGAGCTGGAGAGTATCGGAAAAGACCTTCAGACGCTGATCGTACATGGAGCACCTCTTCAACCGGCACCGTCAACCGGCACCATCCTATTCGCAACTGCGCTTCGCCGGAACTGTTCCGCATCCTCGAGTGTCTGCGCGGGCGATCGCCATCACTCCCATCCGCCCTCGAAAAGAGGCTCCACAGGATGGCGGGATTTCACGAGGCGCAGCCGCCTCACAGCGTCCGCGCTTGCCTCGTCTTCATGCTCGGTCTCGAGATCGAGATCGTAGCTTTCCTCGGGATCGCGCCGCGCCCCGACGAGGATGAACTCCGCGCCTTCCTCGTTCAGGAGATCGACATCCTCCCGGTCGAAGCGGCGGCCGCGGAACTGCTCCTGCAGGCGCTCCGGATAATCGGCCTTTTGGTCATCGGAGAGGCCGGCGTTCCTCGGCTGGCCCTTCTCGGGGTTCTTCACGGAAAGTGCGAAGCTTGCCTCCGGGGCCAGGTTGAAGGCGCGTTGAACCTCGCTGGGGTCTTCGGGCAACTCCAACGCATAGGACAGCTGCATCTGTCCGTCCTCGAGCGTGATCGCATAGACACCTTCCCCCGCCGGCCGGGCGGCGGGACGCTCCTGCTCGCCCCGGGTCTCGGTCCGGTAGCGGTCCTCGCGAAGCGCTTCCTCGATCCTGCGCTCGTCGTCGGTGACCATGTCGACGAAGCCCCAGACGCGTTCGTGCTGATCCACGTCGGGCATGTGCTTCCGGCCGACGACGCAAAGCCTGACGGACTTTCCGCCGCGCGGCCGCAGGACGAGGTGAAACCGCTGAACGTCGTCCGGTCTGTCTGGGTCGTCCTCGTTCACCTTGGGCCGGTAGAGGAAAAAGATGTCGCCCTCTTCGACAGGCGCGTCGCGGTCATCGGGGCTCTCCATTGGCGTCATCCTCCTGTCGGGTGCCACGGCGGGGCGAGGACGATCAGACCGATCCAGAGCAGGATCAGGATCCCGATGGCCACGCCGGCCGCCGCGCCGCTCGGCGCATAGGGCCAGAGGCCCCGGCGCCTGTAGAGCCCACGGTCCCGGGTATACGGCCAGTACGGCAGTGCGAGGACGGCCGTCACCAGCGTGAGCACGAGAAACCAGAACCAGAAGGCTTCCATTGCCTCTTCCATCCCATCGCGCATCCGAGATGCGACGGGGTGGAAACGACGGCCGTGCCGCGTGGTTCCAGCTGGTTCTCTGGAGGAAGTGTGTTGGAGCGGGCGATGAGATTCGAACTCACGACCCTTACCTTGGCAAGGTAATGCTCTACCCCTGAGCTACGCCCGCATCCATTGGGTGACGCGGGAGATATAAAGTCCGGCGTCGCACCGCAAGAGGGAATTTTCGCTTCAGTCGGCATTTTCTTCAGGCCATGGTGCGACGAGGGGGATCGCCTATGAAAATACTCGTGATGGGAGCGGGAGCGCTCGGCGCCTATTTCGGAGCGCGGTTGCAAGCAGCGGGAGAAGACGTCGCCTTCGTCGCGCGCGGGGCGCATCTTGAGGCGATGCGGGCCCGCGGGCTCAGGATCGAGAGCGCGATCGGGGATCTGACGCTCGACAGCGTCCGGGCGACGGACGACCCGGCCGAGGCGGAGCGGCCCGATGTCGTGCTCTTCATGGTCAAGAACTACGACGTCGAGACGGCCGCCAAGCGGTTGCTGCCCGTGCTGGGGTCCGACACGATCGTCGTCACCTGCCAAAACGGTGTCAGCGCGGGTCCGAGACTGGCCGAAGTGATCGGGCCCCGGCGGGTCTATCCCGGAGCGGTCTACATGCCGGCGGACATCAGGGAACCCGGCGTCGTGCGGCATTCCGGGCAGTTCCACCGGCTCGTCTTCGGAGCCATGGAGGGCCCGCCGGCGGAGATCGCGCTGGCGTTCGGCGCCGCCGTTGCGGCCTCGGGGCCGGACTGTGACGTCTCCAGCGACATCTGGTCGACGCTCTGGGAGAAATTCGTTCTCCTGTCGAGCTTTTCCGCGGTAACCACGCTCACCCGGCTCGATATCGGTCCGATCCGGGAGACGCCGGCGACGCGCGATCTTCTCGTACGGGCCACGCACGAGGCGCAGGCGGTCGGAACGGCGGAGTGTCCCACGCTGGCCGACGATGCCGCCGACAAGGCGTTGACCATGATGCTCGACAGCATGGCGCCGCATATCCATGCCTCGATGCTCGACGACCTGAACCGCGGGCGCCGGATCGAGGTCGACTACCTGAGCGGCGAGATCTCGCGGCTGGGGCAAAAGCACGGGATCGCGACACCCGTGCACGACTTCGTCGCAGCAGCGCTCGCACCTTACCGCGATGGCCCTCCGACCTAGTCGGTCGCGAAACGGCCGAGGACCTGCACATCCGCGTCGGGGTCGTCGACGACGATGCGGCCGGCGACCTCGTCCGCGTCGGGGCCGAAGAAGGCACCGTTCGTGTCGCGGGCGTCCTGATTGCCGCTGAAGTCGAACGGGGCGCCGATGGCGAACGCGCTTCCCCCGTTGAACGAGGAGCCGACGATGACACCGCCCTCGACGAGGATCGTGCCTCCGTCGGAGACGGGGCGATCCCCGCTCACGTCTCTCCGAATCCCGGAGAGGGAGTCCAGTTCGATGTCCACCGTCCCACCGCCGAAGTCCGCGATCACCACCGCTGTACCGCTCAAATTGTAGAGCGCCCGCGAGTCCGTCGCGATCACGCTGCCCGCACCTTCATAGCGAGAGCCGCCGGTGGTCGGCATGTCCAGCGGGTCGGTGACGAACCCCACGACACCAAGAATTGGGACGTCGGCGCGTTCGAAAAAACGGACGTACTCCGTCCCGCCCGGGTTCGAGAGGAAAACCGTCCCTCCGGCGGTAAGCGCGATCTCGGTCCGCGACGCGTTCAGGAACCCGGCGAATTCACCGCTTGTGATCACGCCGGTGTCCAGGTTGACAAAGCTCACGTCGTTGCCGCCGAAGACCTGTCCGGTGCCGTCGAAGCCGGTGAACGACACGGCGCCCGAGCCGTCCGCGACCAGTTCGAAGGAGTTGGCCGTGGCCGTCGGGTCCGGGTTGCGTTCGAATTCCGTGCTCGTGTTCGTGTCCGAGCAGGCGCCGAGGGCGACGACAGCCGCCGAGGCTGCGAGCGGGCGGATCATACGACCGCACCCGCGAAGATGAAATCGTCCGCCGACAGCTCCGTCTCCGTCACACCGAATATCGTCATTGTCGTGCCTCCCAGCGTGATGACCGCCGATCCTCCGACCGTGTCCATCGCATTGAACAGCGCGGTCGCATCGGCAAAGGTTCCCGCCGCGAGTTCGATCTTGTCGAGGCCCGGCGTGAAGTCCTCGCCCGTGGGAGTGGAGCCGACCGGGGACAGATAGTCGATATCAAGGCGCGCGATCGTGTCGTTTCCGCCGGTATCCGCGAAGACGAAGACATCCGCCCCCGCCCCGCCCATCAGCAGGTCGCTGCCCGCGCCACCGTCGATCCTGTCATTGCCGCCGATGTCGAATCCGTCGGGATCGCCGACAAGAACATCCGACCCGTTCCCGCCCAGAAGCGTATCGCTCCCGATGCCGCCGAGGATGAGATCGTCGCCGGCCCCGCCCGACATCTCGTTGCGGCCGATGCCGGCCAGCAGGACATCGGCGCCGTCGCCTCCGTCGAGCGTGTTTGCGCCGGCGAAGTCGAAGATGAGATCGTCTCCGCCGAGGCCGAACAGCCTGTCGTTGCCGGCTCCGCCGGAGATCTCGTCTTGCGCCTGCGAGCCTGTGACGGTGTCATCCCCGGCCAGAGCGAAGATCGTTAGACCTTCCGACCAGGACGACCGGTCAATCACATTGTCTTCCAGCGATCCGGTGACCACGGCGCGCGCGGAACCGTAGATGTACTGAATGCCCGCGATGTCGCCGGGGCCAAGCGAGAGAGTCTCGTCGCTCAGGTAGAACGCGTACATCACCTCGTCCGTCGCATCGGGAGGATGTCCGAGCCCGAGCGTATGGCCGACCTCATGCAGGGCGACGTTATAGAAGTTCATGCCGCTCTCGCCGAAGGGCGACCATGTCCGGTCCGCATCGAACGTGACGACAGCCTCGGTGACCTGATCGACAACGCCCGCTTCGACAAAGGTGGTCAGCGCCTCACCCACCTGAGAGCCGGGAAGGTCTGCCGCGGTGAACAGGATGTCGGCATCCGCCGCGGATGCCGAGGCCACGAAGGTCAACTGCGCCACCGACGTCCAGGTCGCCAGCGCCTCGGCCGCGGCATCCTCGAAGGCGCCGATGTCATCCGAGGTCAGCTCGAGGCCCGAGTAGAACGCGGCGTCGAAGCCGAAAGTGATGGTGCCGCCGGTACGGCCGTACTGGGTCTCGCCCCACTTGTAGCTGTTCAGAACATAAGACACAGCGGTCGCCTCTATGCGGACCCGAGAACGGCTAACCGCGAGGTGAAATTGGGGTCAAGCCGGCGCCTGTCAACTTCATTCGCCATTTTCTCATTCCAGTTCGACCAGCAGATCCTTCGCGTCGATCTGCGCTCCGGTGGAGACATGCACGGCCTTCACCGTCGCATCCTTTTCGGCATGCATCCCGGTTTCCATCTTCATCGCCTCTATGGTGAGGAGCAAGTCGCCCGACCTGATCTTCTGGCCTTCCTTCACGGTCACGGACGCAACCACGCCCGGCATCGGCGCGCCTATGTGGTCGGGATTTCCCGCCTCCGCCTTCGGCCGCTTCGCCGTCGCGGCGACGGCCTTGCGGTCGTCGACACGGATCACGCGGGGCTGGCCGTTCAACTCGAAGAAAACGCGGACGGAGCCGTCTTCATGGGTCTCGCCCACCGCTTGCAGGCGAATCTCCAACGTCTTGCCGGGATCGATCTCGACCGAGATTTCCTCCGAAGGCTCCATGCCGTAGAAGAACGTCTTCGTCGGAAGGGTCCGCACGGGCCCGTAGTCGAGGTTCCGGCGCAGGTAATCGGTGTAGACCTTGGGATACATCAGGTAGCCATTGAGATCCTCGTCGTCGATCTCGCGACCGTCGAAGTCGTCGGAGAGAGACTTTCGCGTCTTCTCTATGTCGACCGGTCTTGCATGAAGGCCCGGCCGGTCCGTGAACGGCTTCTCGGTCTTCAGGATCTTCTTCTGGATTTTCTCGGGCCATCCCCCCGGCGGCTGGCCCAGATTTCCCTTCATCATGTCGAGGACGGACTCCGGGAAGGAGACTTCGCGCGCGGGATCCTCGACATCGGCCCGGGTGAGGCCCTGGCTCACCATCATCAGCGCCATGTCGCCCACGACCTTCGACGACGGCGTGACCTTCACGATGTCGCCGAACATCCTGTTGACCTCGGCATAGGTCTCCGCGACCTCGTGCCAGCGTTCCTCGAGCCCGAGGGACCGCGCCTGCGCCTTGAGGTTGGTGAACTGACCGCCGGGCATCTCGTGGAGGTAGACCTCGGAGGCGGGCGCCTGAAGCCCGCTCTCGAACGCGGCGTAGTGGGCGCGCACCATCTCCCAGTAGTTCGAGATCTCGCGGATAGCGGACTGGTCGAGATCGGTCGCGCGATCGGTGTATTCCAGCGCGGAGACGACGGTCCCGATGGTCGCCTGGCTGGTGTTCCCCGAAAGGCTGTCCATCGCGCAATCGACGGCGTCCACGCCCATTTCGGCGGCGGCGAGGATGGTGCCGCAGGCGATGCCGGCCGTATCGTGCGTGTGGAAGTGAACCGGCAGACCCGTCTCCTCCTTGAGCGCCTTGATCAGGATGCGCGCCGCACCCGGCTTCAGAAGCCCCGCCATGTCCTTCAGTCCGAGGACGTGGATGCCCGCCGCCTCCAGTTCCTTCGCCATGCCCACGTAGTACTTGAGGTCGTACTTCGCCCGGTCGGGATCGCGCAGGTCGCCGGTGTAGCAGATCGTGCCCTCGAGCACCTTTCCCGTCGTCAGCACCGCGTCCATCGCGACGCGCATGTTCTCGACCCAGTTCAGGCTGTCGAACACGCGGAACACGTCGACGCCGCTTGCCGCGGCCTGCTTGACGAAGAACTGCACGACGTTGTCGGGGTAGTTCGTGTAGCCCACGCCGTTCGCCCCGCGCAAAAGCATCTGCGTCATGATGTTGGGCATCCGTTTGCGAAGGTCGCGGAGGCGCTGCCACGGGCATTCCTGAAGAAAACGGTAGGCCACGTCGAACGTCGCGCCGCCCCAGCATTCGACCGAGAACAGCTCGGGCAGGTTCGCCGCGTAGGTCGGAGCGACACGGATCATGTCGATCGACCGCATCCGGGTTGCGAGGAGCGACTGGTGTCCGTCGCGCATCGTCGTGTCGGTGATCAGGACCTGCGTCTGGTCGAGCATCCATTCGGCAAGCGCCTCGGGCCCGAACTCGTCGAGGATCTGCCGGGTTCCCGGTTTCGGGGTTTCCGTGCGGAGCGCCGGGGGTTTCGGCTCCTTCACGTCGGCGGGCGGACGCGGGCGGCCCGCCGTCTCGGGGTGCCCGTTCACCGTGATATCGGCGATGTAGGTGAGGATTTTCGTCGCCCGGTCCTGCCGCGCCTTGAAGTTGAAGAGCGCGGGCGTCTCGTCGATGAACTTGGTGTGGTATTCGTTGTTGAGGAACGTCGGGTGCTTCAGCAGGTTCTCGACAAAGGCGATGTTGGTCGACACCCCTCTGATGCGGAATTCGCGCAGCGCCCGGTCCATCCGCGCGATGGCGGCCTCGGGCGTCGGGGCCCAGGCGGTCACTTTCTCCAGAAGCGAATCGTAGTAACGGGTGATCACCGCGCCCGAATAGGCCGTGCCGCCGTCGAGCCGGATGCCCATCCCAGTCGCGCCCCGGTAGGCCGTGATGCGCCCGTAATCGGGGATGAAGTTGTTCTGCGGATCCTCCGTCGTGATCCGGCACTGGATCGCATGACCGTTGAGCTGGACGTCGTATTGCGAGGCGACACCGGTGGCCTCCATGAGGCTCTTGCCCTCGGCGACGAGGATCTGCGCGCGCACGATGTCGATGCCGGTGACCTCCTCGGTCACGGTGTGCTCGACCTGGATCCGCGGGTTGACCTCGATGAAGTAGAAGGCGCCCGTGGCCATATCCATCAGGAACTCGATGGTGCCGGCGCATTCGTAGCCAACTTCCTCGGCGATCTTCCGTCCGAGGTTGCAGATCTCCTCGCGCTGGGCGGGCGAGAGATAGGGCGCGGGTGCACGTTCGACGACTTTCTGGTTCCGCCTCTGGACCGAACAGTCACGCTCCCAGAGGTGGTAGATGTTGCCGTGCTGGTCCCCGAGGATCTGCACCTCGACGTGCCGGGCCTTGAGGATCATCTTCTCGAGATAGCCCTCGCCGTTGCCGAAGGCGGCCTCGGCCTCGCGGCGGCCCTCCTTGACCTTGGTTTCGAGTTCCTCGGGCTTCATGATCGGCCGCATGCCGCGTCCGCCGCCGCCCCAGGACGCCTTCAGCATCAAGGGGTAGCCGATCTCCTCGGCCTGCTTCCCGATCCCGGCCATGTCGTCGCCCAGGACTTCGGTCGCCGGTATCACCGGCACGCCGGCCTTGATCGCGACCTTTCGCGCCGAGGCCTTGTCGCCGAGCGCCCGCATCGTCTCCGCCTTGGGGCCGATGAAGGCGATGCCGGCTTCCACGCAGGCGTCGACGAACTCCGGGTTCTCGGAGAGGAGGCCATAGCCCGGATGGATCGCATCCGCCCCGCATTCCCGCGCGACGCGGATGATCTCGGCGATCGAAAGATATGCCGCGACCGGCCCGAGCCCCTCGCCGATCTTGTATGCCTCGTCCGCCTTGAACCGGTGGAGCGAGAACTTGTCCTCCTCGGCATAGACCGCAACGGTCCGCTTCCCCAGTTCGTTCGCCGCCCGCATCACGCGGATTGCGATCTCACCACGGTTGGCGACGAGGATCTTCTGGAAGTCGGGCATGTTTAAGGTCCGGGGCAGCTTTCGCAGGTGCAGCAAGTGTTAGGGCCTCGCGGCCTCCGCGTAAACCGCCGGAAAGTCGCAACCTCTCACGGCAGACGGGCGCGCGCCTCGACCGGACGTTCGATCGCCATCTGGCCCATGTCGGCCACCATTCCGGCCTTCAGGATGCGGAGAACATGTGCCGCCCCCTCGGCGCCGCGCGCGGCGACGCCCCAGTGCCATGCCCGGCCAAGCATCACGAAGTCCGCGCCCTTCGCGATCATCCGCAGGACATCGGTGCCGCACCGGACGGCCCCGTCGCAGATGAGCGGATAGTCCGCGCCCGCAGCGGCACGGATCGACGGCAGAACGTCGAGCGCCGCGGGCGCGGCCGAGAACTGCCGGCCACCGTGGTTCGAGACCCAGATGGCGTCCACACCTTCGTCGATCAGCCGTGCGACCGGCTCGGCGCCGAGGACGCCCTTCACGACGAGAGGTCCGTCCCAGAGGTCGCGGAGCGCCTTGACATACTCCCAGTCGGGAGCGGTCCGCAGCAGATAGCCGACATGCGCCGTGCCGGAACGCGCCGTGCTCACATCGGCATACTTCTCGAGCGTCGCGAGCGTCGGTACGCCCGACCTGAGAACCTGCAGCGACCACTCCGGCCGAAGCGCGGCCTGTGCCACGAGGCGCGGGGTGATCTTCATCGGCTGCGTGAGCCGGGCCCGGGTCTGCCGCTCCCGGCGACTCGCCACCGCGACGTCGACGGTCAGGACCAGCGTGTGAAAGCCCGCCTCTCTCGCCCGGTTCAGAAGATCGGCGCGGATCTCCGGATCGGCGGGTGGGTAAAGCTGGAACCACCCCCGGTCGCCGACGTGGACCGCAAGGTCTTCCGGCGTCATCGCTGCAACGGTGGACAGACCGTAGGGGATGCCCTCCCGGACCGCGAGATCGGCAAGGATTCGCTCGGCTCCGGGCCACATGAGGCCCGACATGCCGACGGGCGCGATCCCGATCGGCGCGGTATAAGTGCGTCCCAGAAGCTCGGTCGAGAGATCGACGGTCTGCTTGCCGCCCAGTATGCCGGTCTTCAGCACCACCTCGTCGAGGGCTTCGGCGTTCCGCCGATGCGCGCTCTCATCTCCTGTCGCGCTCTCGAGGTACTCCCACACGAAATGAGGTATCCGCCGGCGGGCGTGAGCCTGCAGGTCCGAAAGGCCGGGATAGCGCGTGTCGAGATCCATGAAGCCCTTGTATTGGAAGGACTTCCCCCTGCAAACCCAAAGTGTGGAACAGATGCGGAACAAACCCTTTCGCTCCCCTCCCGTTCCTTCTACATTGAGGTCAATGAGCAGTTTCGACGAAAGCGACGCCTTCGACGCGGCGGTGCCGCTCAGCCAGCGCGCCATGATGGCGCGGCCGGCGCCCTATCTCGACGACCTCAACCCGGCGCAGCGCGACGCGGTGCTGGCGCTCGACGGGCCGGTGCTGATGCTGGCCGGCGCGGGGACGGGCAAGACGAAGGCGCTGACGACCCGGATCGCGCATCTGCTCAACACCGGCACCGCGCGGCCGAACGAGATCCTCGCCGTCACGTTCACGAACAAGGCGGCGCGGGAGATGAAGGAGCGCGTGGCGCGGCTTCTCGGCCAGACGGTCGAGGGCATGCCGTGGCTCGGGACGTTTCACGCGATCTGCGTGAAGCTCCTGCGCCGGCACGCCGAGCTTGTGGGGCTCAAGACGAACTTCACGATCCTCGACACCGACGATCAGGTGCGGCTCATGAAGCAGCTGATCGCCGCGGCGAACATCGACGAGAAGCGCTGGCCGGCGCGTCAGCTTGCCGGGCTGATCGACCACTGGAAGAACCGTGCGTGGATCCCGGACAAGGTGCCGGCCGCCGAAGCGGGCGCGTTCAACCACATGGGGATCGAGCTCTACGCGCAGTACCAGGACAGGCTCAGGACGCTCAACGCCGTCGACTTCGGTGACCTCCTCCTGCACGTCCTCACGATCTTCCAGAGCAACGAGGACGTTCTGGCGCAATATCAGCGCTGGTTCCGCTACATCCTCGTCGACGAATACCAGGACACGAACGTTGCGCAGTATCTGTGGCTCCGCCTCCTCGCGCGAGAGCACCGGAACATCTGCTGCGTCGGCGACGACGACCAGTCGATCTACGGCTGGCGTGGCGCGGAGGTCGGCAACATCCTGCGGTTCGAGAAGGATTTTCCCGGGGCGACGGTGATCCGGCTCGAACAGAACTATCGCTCGACGCCGAACATCCTCGGCGCGGCGTCCGGCCTGATCGAAGCGAACAAGGGACGGCTCGGAAAGACGCTCTGGACCGAGGCGGGCGCGGGCGAGAAGGTTCGTCTCATCGGCCATTGGGACGGCGAGGAGGAGGCGCGCTGGATCGGCGAGGAGCTCGAGGCGATGGGGCAGGGGACGCGCGGCATGCGGCCCATGGGTCTCGACGAATGCGCGATTCTCGTCAGGGCCTCGCACCAGATGCGCGCCTTCGAGGACCGGTTCCTGACCATCGGGCTGCCCTACAAGGTGATCGGCGGCCCGCGGTTCTACGAGCGGAGGGAGATCCGCGACGCCATGGCGTATTTCCGCCTTGCCGTCTCGACCGACGACGATCTGGCCTTCGAGCGGATCGTGAACACGCCCAAGCGCGGTCTCGGCGACAAGGCGCAGCAGATCGTCCAGCAGACGGCGCGGGCCAACGGGCTGAGCCTTTTCGAGGGCGCGCGGCTCGTCGTGGCCTCGAAGGCCGTTTCCGGAAAAGGGCTGGCCGAGTTGAAGGCGCTGGTCGAGGGCATCGCCCGGTGGCATGCGCAGGCGCGGCGGGCGGAGCCTTCGACGCTCGCGGAGGACGACACCCTGATCGAAGACGCTGGGGAGGGGCCCGGCGGCGCTGGCCGGGCGATGAGCCATATAGAGCTCGCCGAGGCGATCCTCGAGGAGTCGGGCTACACGACGATGTGGCAGAACGACAAGACACCCGAGGCGCCCGGTCGGTTGGAGAACCTGAAGGAACTCGTGAAGGCGCTCGAGAATTTCGAGAACCTGCAAGGTTTTCTCGAGCACGTCGCGCTCATCATGGACAACGAGGCCGACGATAACGAGCGGAAGGTCTCCATCATGACGCTTCACGCCGCGAAGGGCCTCGAGTTTCCCGCCGTCTTCCTTCCCGGCTGGGAGGATGGTCTTTTCCCCTCGCAGCGTTCGATGGACGAAACCGGGCTCAAGGGGCTCGAGGAGGAGCGCCGGCTGGCCTATGTCGGTCTCACGCGGGCGGAGGAACTCTGCACGATTTCCTTCGCCGCGAACCGGCGGGTCTATGGCCAGTGGCAATCGGCGCTGCCGTCGCGGTTTATCGACGAACTGCCGGCGGAGCACGTCGAGGTGCTGACACCGCCGGGCCTCTACGGTGGCGGCTATGGCGCGGCGGGTATGGGGACGTCGGGCGTTGAGCAGCGGGCGGCGAGCGCGAACGTCTACAACTCGCCCGGGTGGAAGCGCCTGCAGGAGCGGAGCGCGGCGCGGGGAACGAGCCAGCCGCGCGAGAGCCGCAACGTGACGATCGACCTCGACGCCGTTTCGGCCTTCACCGAGGGCGACCGGGTCTTCCATCAGAAATTCGGCTACGGAAGCGTCACGGGCATCGAGGGCGACAAGCTCGACATCCGTTTCGACAAGGCCGGCGAGAAGAAGGTCGTCGCCCGCTTCGTTGTCGCGGCGGCGGATGCGGGCGACGTGCCTTTCTGAACGGGCGTCGCGGACCTCTGCGATGTGCTTTGTCGGAGCTGCGTTTCGGGGAAATCTCTCGCCACGCGCGAGGCGCCGTGCCTGCAGCAGGCTCGAAAAAAAGCGGTGACGCCAGGGAGGAGGAAGGCGCCACCGCTAAACACAGAGCACCCAGGGAGGAGGAGGGGTGTCTCTGATCTCCGGCCGGGAAACCGTGTGGCTCCGTCGACCTTCGAGTTCAAAGATAGCCAAATGCTGCGGGTGCACAACGCCTTCCCGCGCAATGCTGCCATGCAGCAAATGCATATGTATTTATGACCTATTTTTCAGCGTTAGCGCCCCAACTTTTCGCGGTTTGCAAAGCCGCCCTTGCCTCCTGCACGCCAGACGACGCGTAATGCGCGCGAAACGTGCAGGAGATAAAGATGGCGGTGTCGCGCGAAACGATTCTTGAAGCGCTCAAGCAACTCACGCTCCCCGATGGGTCAGACATTGTGTCCCGTGATCTGGTGCGCGCGCTCACCGTTTCCGGCGGCTCGGTGCGATTCGTCATCGAGGCCGAGTCGGCGGCGGAGGCGCGGGCCATGGAGCCCGTGCGGGGGGCGGCGGAAGCGCTCGTGAAGAGGATTCCGGGCGTCGAGGCCGCGTCGGTCGTGCTCACGGCGCACGGATCGGCCGCCAAGACGCCACCTCCTCCGTCGCAGCAAGGCGAGCCGCCGAGTCTGACGATCGGGCGGCACCCGACGCCGCAGCAGGGTGGTCCGCAGAAGGTTTCAGGCGTGGACCGCATCCTCGCCGTCGCCTCGGGCAAGGGCGGGGTCGGCAAGTCGACCGTCTCCTCGAACCTCGCGGTGGCTCTCGCCCGGCAGGGGCGGAGGGTCGGCCTTCTCGATGCCGACATCCACGGCCCGTCGCAGCCGCGCATGATGGGCGTCAGCACGCGCCCGTCGTCTCCGGACGGCAAGACGATCATTCCGCTGAAGGCGCACGGGGTCACCATGATGTCGCTCGGGCTCATGCTCGAGGAGGACAAGCCCGTCGTCTGGCGCGGCCCGATGCTCATGGGCGCGCTTCAGCAGATGCTGGGGCAGGTGGAATGGGGCGGGCTCGACGTGCTGATCGTCGACCTCCCGCCGGGCACGGGCGATGTCCAGCTGACGCTCTGCCAGCGGACGCAGGTGACGGGCGCACTCGTCGTCTCGACCCCCCAGGACGTGGCGCTGCTCGATGCGCGGAAGGCCATCGGGATGTTCGAGATGCTCAAGACGCCGGTGCTGGGGCTCATCGAGAACATGTCGACCTACGTCTGTCCGAACTGTGGGCACGAGGCGCATATCTTCGGCCATGGCGGTGTCCGGGCCGAGGCGGAGCGCATCGGCGTGCCATTCCTCGGCGAGATCCCTCTCAGTCTGGATGTGCGAGTCTCCGGAGATGCCGGAACCCCGATCGCGGCGGGCGAAGGACCTGTCGCGGACGCCTACGCGCGGCTCGCGGGGAGCCTGGTCGGCCGCGGCGCGGCCTGAGGCTGGGATTTGATGGGATCAAGCTGACGCCTGCGCGGGCCGACGACCCGGCGTCTTGGCGATTCTTGAGATCCGCATCCCATTTCCACGGAGTCTGGACCCGCTCGCACCGTCTTTCCACGGTAGCCGGCAATTTTATTTGGAAATCGATGGTACTTTCCGGCGCCACCCTGTTCTCTCAATATCTAGTGTGACGTGGCGAATCCCCGTCATTATGTGGGCGAAGCGGCGGATGATCACGCTTATCTTCGGCAGCAGGGGCAGGGTGTTCTGCCTGATTTCTTGCCGGGTCCCAAATTTTTTTATTGATTACCATGAAATCCCATGGCATCCCTGTTCCCACGATGAACGGGAACAACGGAGCGCAAGACTCCAAACCCCCCAAGCAGGTTTCATACAGGCACCCCGCTTCATCGAACCAAGAGATCCGGCGCGCGGGCGAGCAGACATCCCCCCAGGTGGCACGCGCAGCCGGGCACCCAGAAATGGGACGAGGGCGGCGGATCGGGCAGTGGCAGCAGCTCGGTCCGCCGTTTTCGTTCCGGTCGACAGACACGAAGGGACCGCGGGACAGTGGTTCGCAGGTTCAGAGGCGAATTCCACCAGAAGGTGGACGGAAAGGGACGGGTATCGATCCCGGCCGATTTCCGTCGCGTCCTCGAAACCGGCGATCCGCTCTGGTCCGAAGGCAAGCAGCCCGAATTCGTCATCGTCTATGGCGATCATCGCCGGTCCTACCTCGAATGCTACACGATGGACGCCGCCGCCGAGGTCGATGCCCAGATCGCGGATCTTCCCCGCGGCTCGATGGAGCGGCGGATGCTCGAGCGGCTCTTCAACGGTCAGTCTCTGAAGACCGGCGTCGATGAGACCGGGCGCATCGTTCTCCCCCAGAAGCTCCGCGCGAAGATCGGGCTGGACGACACCGCCTATTTCATCGCCACGGGCGACACATTCCAGATCTGGAAGCCCGAGACCTTCGAGAAGGAAGAACTCGCCAAGACCGAGGCGTGGCTCGACCAGTTCGACGAGGACTTCGACCCTCTCACCCTTCTCGACACGCAGAAAGGGGGCTGAGCGATGGCAGCGACGGCGCGCGCCACACCGCCCGACAGCCCGCACACCCCCGTTCTTCTCGGCCCGCTCCTGACGGCCGTGGCGCCGGTCGAAGGCCGGTGGCTCGACGGCACCTTCGGTGCCGGCGGCTACGCCCGAGGATTGCTCGACGCCGGCGCCGACGAGGTCATCGGCGTCGACCGGGATCCGGCGGTCTTTGAAATGGCCAAGGAGTGGGCGGGGCATTACGGAGACCGGCTCAAGCTCGTTCAGGGACGCTTTTCCGAACTCGACGATCACGCGGGCGGTCCGCTCGATGGCGTCGTGCTCGACCTAGGCGTGTCGTCGATGCAGCTCGACCAGCCCGAGCGCGGCTTCTCCTTCATGGCCGACGGCCCGCTGGACATGCGGATGAGTCAGGAGGGACCGACGGCGGCTGACATCGTCAACGAGGCGTCGGAGGCCGAGCTTGCAGACATCCTCTTCCATTACGGCGAAGAGCGTGCGGCACGGCGGATCGCGAAGGCGATCGTGAAGGCGCGGGCCGACGCGCCGATCACGCGGACCCGGCGCCTCGTCGAGATCGTCGAAGGCTGCCTGCCGCGGCCGAAGCCGGGGCAAAGCCATCCTGCGACGCGCAGCTTTCAGGCGCTGAGGATCGCCGTGAACGATGAATTCGGCGAACTCGTCTCCGGTCTCGAGGCGGCCGAGCGCGCCCTGAAGCCCGGCGGGCGGCTCGCCGTGGTGAGCTTCCATTCGCTCGAGGACCGGGTGGTGAAGCGGTTTCTCCAGAGCCGGTCGGGCGGCGGCGGGCGTGGAAGCCGCCATGCGCCCGAGATCGAACACGAAACACCCCGCTTCGCGTCGTTGGGGAAGTCCATCGAAGCCGATGCGGAGGAGCGCGAGCGGAACCCGAGGGCCCGGTCGGCCCGGCTCCGTGTCGCGCGGCGCACCGATGTCCCCGCGGGCCGCGCGGACCGCGATGCGCTCGGCCTTCCGAAACCTGCAAACGCGAGTCGGAACTGATGCGGTCGATCTTCTTCATCGTCACGGCGCTTCTGGTCATGGGCATGGCCTTCTGGGCCTATCGCCAGAACTACGAGACGCAGGCATCCCTGCGGGAGGCGGAGGCGCTTCGTGCCGAGATCTCCAGCCTCAGGGAAGCGCAGAGCGTGCTTCGCGCCGAATGGGCCTACCTGAACCGGCCCGACCGCCTGCGCGAGCTTGCGGATCTCAACTTTGAGCGGCTGGGTCTTCTCCCGCTCTCGCCGGAGCAGTTCGGGCAGGCGGATCAGGTGGCGTATCCGCCCGATCCGATACCGCTGCTCTCCAACGCCATCGACACCATCGGAACGCTGGAGCCGCAGCCATGACACGCACGCCGCTCCGCCCGCTCGCCCGCGTCCTTGACGCCCGCGCCAGGGGCGAGAACCCCGACGCGATCGAACGCGAGAACCTGCGCCTGCGCCACGAGGACATGCGCGACCGCGACCGCCAGCGCGCCGAGGGGCGGCTTCTCGTCGTCGGCGTCTTCTTCTTCTGCGCCTTCATGCTGGTCGGCGCCCGGATGGGCACGCTCGCCTCTTCCGAGGTCGAGGAGCCGCGCGCGGCCGCCGGCGGAGCGTCGATCATCGCTCAGCGGGCCGATATCACCGACCGGAACGGGCGGATTCTCGCGACCAACCTGACGACGCACTCGCTTTACGCGCAGCCGCCGATCATGATCGACAAGGAGCGCGCGGCGCGAAAGCTTGCCCTGATCTTCCCCGATCTCGACGAGACGAAGCTGCTCGAGCAGTTCACGGGAAAACGCAAGTTCCTCTGGATCAAGCGCAAGCTGTCGCCCGAGCAGAAGCAGGCGGTGCACGACATCGGCGATCCGGGTCTCCTGTTCGGCCCCCGCGAGATGCGGCTTTATCCGAACGGCAAGCTCGCGAGCCATGTTCTGGGCGGTGCGTCCTTCGGGCGCGAGGGCGTGCATTCGGCCGAGGTGATCGGCATCGCCGGCGTCGAGAGGGCATTCGACGCGTTCCTGAGAAACCCCGAGAATGGCGGTCGGCCCCTCCGCCTCTCGCTGGATCTCAGCGTCCAGTCGGTGGTCGAACAGGTTCTCGATGGCGGCATGAAGCTGCTCAACGCCAAGGGCGCCGCGGCAATCCTGATGGACGCGCACACCGGTGAGATCATCAGCCTCGCCTCGCTCCCCGACTTCGATCCGAACGACAGGCAACCGCCGCCTGCCGCCGGAAACCCCGCCGACAGCCCGCTCTTCAACCGCGCGGTGCAGGGCGTCTATGAACTCGGCTCGACCTTCAAGATCTTCACGGTCGCGCAAGCGATCGAGACGGGCATGGTCAACGCGGCGACGATCATCGATACGAAGGGCCCGCTCCGCTGGGGTCGATTCCGCATCCGTGATTTCCGCAACTACGGTCCCGAACTCTCGGTCGAGGACGTGATCGTGAAATCCTCCAACATCGGCACCGCGCGCATCGCGCAGATGATCGGGATCGAGCGCCAGCAGGAATTCCTGAAAAGCCTTGGGTTCTTCGATGCGACGCCGGTCGAACTCGTCGAAGCTCCCGGAGCCAGGCCCCTCCTGCCGCCGAAGTGGTCCGAGATCTCGATGATGACGATCTCCTACGGTCACGGCTTGTCGGCAAGCCCGCTGCACCTCGCCACCGGCTACGCCTCGCTCCTCAACGGCGGGGTCAAGGTGACGCCGACGCTCGTCAAGCGCGAGGGCGTCGAGATGGGCGATCCGGTGGTCTCTCCGCGCACCTCCGCGATCGCCCGTGACATGCTGAGGAAAGCGGTCACGGACGGGACCGCAACCTTTGGCGACGTGCATGGCTATGCGGTGGCCGGGAAGACTGGCACCGCCGACAAGCCGAACCCGCAGGGCGGGTACTACGACGACAAGGTGATCGCGACCTTCGCCAGTGTCTTTCCGGCGGATGACCCGAAGTACGTGCTCGTCGTGACGCTGGACGAGCCGGTCGAGACGTCGGGCGAGGAGCCGCGGCGGACCGCGGGCTGGACCGCCGTTCCGGTGGCTGCCGAGGTGATCCGCCGCGTGGCGCCGCTCATGGGGCTCGCACCCTCCATTGAACAGGGGTCGCTCGTTGGAGTATCACTCACCGCAAACTAGAAGACGGGTTGGGGCGAGCATGGGAACCCGGGCGAAGGAAAAGACACTGGCCGAACTCGGACTGGCCGCTCCGGGTCACGGCGAGGTGCGCGTGACGGGCCTCGCCGTCGACAGCCGTCTGGTGAAGGACGGCTCGCTTTTCGCGGCGCTGCCGGGAAGCCGGGTTCATGGCGGAGAATTCATCCAGTATGCGATTCGGATGTGCGCGGGCGCGATCCTGACCGATCGTGAGGGGGTTCGGATCGCCGCTGGCGACATCGCCGAGAGCGCCATTCCCGTGGTCGTCGCCGAGGATCCGCGCCAGGCGCTCGCCTATGCCGCGGCGCTCTGGTTCGGAGCGCAGCCCGAAACGGTGGTCGCCGTCACGGGCACGAACGGCAAGACATCCGTCGCGACGTTCACGCGGCAGCTCTGGCAGGCAATGGGGGAGCCCGCTGTCAATGTCGGCACGACCGGAATCGAGGGCGACCATTCAATCCCGCTCGCCCACACGACGCCCGAGCCGATCACGTTGCAGCGGGCCCTGGCCGAGGTCGCGGAAGCGGGGATCGGGCACGCGGCGATGGAAGCCTCCTCTCACGGGCTCGATCAGCGGCGACTCGACGGGGTCGCTCTAAAGGCGGCCGGGTTCACCAACTTCAGTCAGGATCACCTAGACTATCACAAGACGATGGAGGCCTATTTTGCCGCCAAGGCGGCGCTTTTCGAGCGCCTGCTGCCCGAGGACGCCACCGCCGTCGTCAATATCGACGATCTGAAAGGGCCCGAGATCGTGCGCATCGCAGAGGAGCGCGGCTGCGATCTCCTGACAGTCGGAACCGGCGAGGCCGCGGCGCTCCGGATCGTCAACCAGCGGTTCGATGCGACGGGCCAGGACCTCCGGTTCTCGTGGAACGGCGTGGCCCGGCAGGTGCGGCTCGACCTGATCGGAGGATTCCAGGCGGGCAACGCGCTCGTCGCCGCGGGCCTCTGCATCGCATCTGGCTCGGAGCCCGCCGAGGTGTTCGATGCGCTCCCGCACCTCGCGACGGTGCGCGGGCGCATGCAACTCGCCGCGACGCGGGCCAACGGATCGGCGGTCTTTGTCGACTACGCCCACACGCCGGAAGCGCTTCGCACCGCGATCACCGCGCTTCGTCCCCATGTCATGGGCAAGCTCGTCGTCGTTTTCGGCGCCGGCGGCGATCGGGACACCGGAAAGCGCGCCAAGATGGGAGCCGCAGTGGCCGGCCTGGCCGACGCTGCCATCGTGACCGACGACAATCCTCGGAGCGAAGATCCCGCCGGGATCCGGGCGATGGTGCTGGAGGGCTGCCCGGACGCGGTCGAGGTGGGCGACAGGGCCGAGGCGATCCTGCGCGGTGTCGATGCGCTCGAGCCCGGCGACGCTCTCCTGATCGCCGGCAAGGGGCACGAGACGGGTCAGACGGTGGGCGACACGATCTATCCTTTCGACGACGCCGAGCAGGCGAGCGTCGCGGTGTCCGCGCTCGACGGACGGTTCGCGTGAGCGTGCTCTGGACAGCGGCCGAAGCCGCCGCCGCCACCGGCGGCGAGGCGCGCGGCGACTGGTCAGCGACCGGCGTGTCCATCGACACGCGATCGATCGGGGCCGGTGATCTCTTCGTCGCGCTCAAGGACCAGCGGGACGGGCACGATTTCGTTGCGGCCGCCTTGGAAAAGGACGCTGCGGCCGCGATGGTCAGCCGGATTCCCGGCGGGGTTCGCGCGGATGCGCCACTGCTGATCGTCGACGATGTCCTGGCGGCGCTCGGCGCACTGGGTCGCGCCGGGCGGGCGCGGAGCCGGGCGAAGGTGATCGGCATCACCGGGTCCGTCGGCAAGACCTCGACCAAGGAGATGCTGCGCGTCGCGCTGCTCGGACAAGGCAAGGTCCACGCCGCGGAAAAGAGCTTCAACAACCACTGGGGCGTTCCGCTGACGCTCGCCCGGCTTCCGCCGGATGCGGACTACGCGGTGATCGAGATCGGAATGAATCGTTCCGGAGAGATCGCGCCGCTGTCGCGGCTCGCGCGCCCGCATGTCGCCATCGTCACGACCGTGGCGCCGGCGCATCTGGAGGCGTTCGAGAACGTCGAGGGCATCGCCCGCGAGAAGGCGTCGATCTTCGAGGGACTGGAGGCCGGGGGCTCGGCCGTGGTCAACGGCGACATCGAATGGACGCCGCTCCTCAAGCAGGTGGCCGGCCGATACGCGCGCCGGGTCGTCACCTTCGGATGTGGCGCCGGGAACCACCATCGCGCGCTGGATCTGCGCCTGCACGATCATGCGACGGTCGCCACCGCACGGCTGTGGCGCACGCCGGTGGCCTACTGCATCAAGGCGACGGGCCGGCACCTCGCCGTGAACGCTCTCGCCGTGATCGCGGCGGTGGGCGAGGCCGGTGCGGACCCGGCCCGCGCGATCGTCGCGCTGGCATCGTGGGAGCCTGTGGATGGCCGCGGTCGCCGGGAAAGCATCGTGCTCGACATCGCGGACGAGCACCTGACGTTCGATCTCATCGACGACGCCTTCAACGCCAATCCGGCCTCGATGGCTGCTGCGCTCGACGTGCTCGGCGCAGCCGTTCCGAAGGACGGCATGGGACGTGTCTCAAGGGGCCGCCGCATCGCCATCCTCGGCGAGATGCTGGAACTGGGTCCGGACGAGGCGCGTCTTCACGTGGAGATCGGCGACCATCCGGCGATGGAGCGGATCGAACTCATCCACTGCGTCGGCAGACGGATGCGCGCGCTTTGGGAGGCGCTGCCCGACCGCCGGCGAGGCCGGTGGGCCGAGACCGCCGACGACCTCGCGGCAGAGGTGCACCACCTTGTGGACGCGGGCGATGTCGTGCTGGTCAAGGGGTCCAAGGCCAGCAAGGTGAACCAGATCGTCGACGCCATCCGGAAACTGGGCCACGCGGCCCCCCGAACCGAGCGAGGGGCCGACTGAATGCTCTACTGGCTGACCGAATTCTCAGATGGCGGCGACGTCTTCAACCTGTTCCGCTACATAACCTTTCGCGCGGGCGGAGCCTTCTTCACGGCGCTCGTCTTCGGGTTCATCTTCGGGCGCCCGCTCATCAACTTCCTCAAGAAGCGCCAGACGAAGGGCCAGCCGATCCGTTCGGACGGACCCGAGGGGCATCTGCTCACGAAGACCGGGACGCCGACGATGGGGGGGCTGCTGATCCTGTCGGCGCTCATCGTCTCGACGCTTCTCTGGGCGCGGCTCGACAACGGCTATGTGTGGCTCGTGCTGTTCGTGACGGCGTCCTTCGGGCTGATCGGCTTCGCCGACGACTATGCGAAGGTGACGAAGAACACGCACGCCGGAGTCTCGGGGAAACTGCGATTCGGCACCGGGCTCCTGATCTCGGCGGTGGCCGGATACTGGGCCGCGATCCTCCATCCCGGCGATCTGAGCTTCCAGCTTGCCCTGCCGTTCTTCAAGGATCTCCTCGTCAACCTCGGTTTCGTCTTCGTTCCCTTCGCGATGATCGTGATCGTCGGCGCGGCGAATGCCGTGAACCTGACCGACGGCCTCGACGGGCTCGCGATCATGCCGGTGATGATCGCGGCCGGCACGCTTGGCGTCATCGCCTATGCCGTCGGCCGGATCGACTTCACCGAGTATCTCGAGGTCCACTACGTTCCGGGAACCGGCGAGATCCTCATCTTCACCGCAGGTTTGATCGGCGGCGGCCTTGGCTTTCTGTGGTACAACGCGCCTCCCGCGGCCGTCTTCATGGGCGATACGGGGAGCCTTGCGCTGGGCGGTGCGCTGGGGGCCATCGCGGTCTCCACAAAGCACGAGATCGTGCTGGCGATCGTGGGCGGCCTCTTCGTGGTCGAGGCGCTGTCGGTCATCATCCAGGTCGCCTACTTCAAGCGGACCGGCAAGCGTGTGTTCCTGATGGCGCCGATTCACCACCACTTCGAGAAACAGGGCTGGGCCGAGCCGCAGATCGTGATCCGGTTCTGGATCATCTCGCTCATTCTCGCGCTGATCGGGCTCGCCACTCTGAAGGTGCGCTGAGACGCAGGCATGGTGCAGGGAGCATGGCAGATCCGGCGCCACGGAACCTGCACAAGCCGATGCGCCCCTTCTCGAATCCTCGGCAAGAGGATAGCTCCTCTGCCATGATGGAGGCGCGCTGATGATTCCGGTGAAAGGCTTCGAAGGCCGCAAGGTCGGCGTTCTCGGGCTCGGACGGTCGGGGCTCGCGGCCGCACGGGCGCTGGCAGCCGGCGGCGCGGAGGCGCTGTGCTGGGACGACAGCGCGGAGGCGCGCGCGACCGCCGAGCGCGATGGGATCGAGATCTCTGACCTGACGCGGCAGGGCGTCTGGCGGGACATCTCGGCGCTGATCGTGTCGCCGGGCATCCCGCATCTCTACCCCGAGCCCCATCGCGTGATCGCAGCGGCGATGGCGGCGGGGGTGCCGGTGGACAACGACGTCGGGCTCTTCTTCCGCTCTCTCGGAGGGAAGGACTGGGACCGGTTCGACACCGTGCCCCGGGTGATCGCCGTGACGGGGTCGAACGGCAAGTCCACGACCTCGGCGCTGATCCATCACATCCTCGAGATCTCCGGGCGCCGCTCGCAGCTTGCCGGAAACATCGGGCGGGGCGTGCTGGATATCGATCCCCCCGGAGATGGGGCGGTGGTCGTTCTCGAACTCTCCTCCTATCAGACGGACCTCGCGCGCGCGCTGACGCCGGACGTGGCCGTCTTCACCAATCTCACACCCGATCACCTCGACCGGCACGGCGGCATGGGCGGCTATTTCGCCGCCAAGCGGAGACTCTTCGCCGAGGGTGGCCCGGACCGTGCCGTGATCGGGGTCGACGAGGCCGAGGGCATGTACCTCGCCAACCAGCTCTCCGAGGCGCCGGAGGACGACCGGGTGATCCGCGTGTCGACGAAGGACAGGCTCGACGGGTTCGCGTGGTCGGTCTTTGCGCGGAAGGGGTTTCTTTCGGAATACCGGAAAGGGAAGCAGGTGGGCTCGATCGATCTGCGGGCCATCCGCGGCCTTCCAGGCGCGCACAACCACCAGAACGCCTGCGCGGCCTATGCCGCCTGCCGGGCGCTCGGCATGGCGCCGAAGATGATCGCGGAGGCCTTCGAGACCTTCGATGGGCTGCCGCACAGAAGTCAGGTTGTGGGCGAAAAGGACGGGGTTCTCTTCGTCAACGACTCCAAGGCCACGAACCTCGACAGCGCGGCGCACGCTCTGCTGGCCTTCGACCGGATCAGGTGGATTGTCGGCGGGCAGATGAAGGACGGCGGGCTCGCGGCGCTCCGGCCGCATCTGGGGCGGGTCGCGAAAGCCTACGTCATCGGGCGGCAGGCGCGCGAGACGGCGCTGGAGATCTCCGACATCCCGCACGAGGTATGCGAGACGATGGCCGTCGCGGTGGCGCGGGCGGCCAGCGAGGCCGAGGCGGGAGAGGTCGTGCTGCTTGCGCCGGCAGG